>Ga0180433_10009006_pt1 | contig 12298 bp, 15 predicted proteins | sample SS_ome_8_FD_132980 | JGI IMG/M metagenome (GOLD analysis project Ga0180433, IMG submission 132980) | Hypersaline lake sediment archaeal communities from the Salton Sea, California, USA - SS_1_D_1 metaG | ecosystem: Environmental > Aquatic > Non-marine Saline and Alkaline > Hypersaline >... | reverse complement strand
GGACCCGTAAATGCTGAAAGGTTAAATAGAGACGACGATGAAAAAAACAGCTTTGATAATTTTGTCCCTGATGATGTTTTCGGCGGCCCGGCCGGCCGGCGCGGAAATGGCGGCTGTAAGAAGTTGGGTAACTGTCGACATTCCGCAAGTATGTTCATCTTTCGAAAACGAGCACGGACACCTGGGTGAACCCCATCCGATGCGGATCGCGGTGTATCGCGACTCTGACAACAGTCTGTCTGAAGGCTGTTCCCGGGCGGAGCAGTCCGATGCGCTGCGATTCGGTCTGTCCGGACTGCTGCCCGTTTTCGGAGAGGACCGCCGCCGCCCGCGCTGGGATATTTCAGAATTTCTTACCGGCATAATAAACGCGCAATCGCGGCATTCGGCGCCGCCGACGTTTTAAATGGAGAACCGGGTTGAGCAGAAAACAGCAAAAGTCAGGCAGAGAACACTTTAAGGCTGTCGCAACTGCGGTTTTGCTGATCATTGTATCTGCAGCAGGCGTGGCGGCCGCGGCTGCTTTTGCTGGACACGACTCCGTACCGGGGGCGGTCCTGATCAAAATGTCTGAACCGGCAACGCTTCTATTGGCGGGCATAGGCGGCCTGGTGCTGTTTCCGCGACGGGTAAGAAGTGAATAATAAGCGGCTTGGCCGCATTTGACATATATCGCTCTTTGACAGTTAGACAATTCAGCCGGAATGCGATTGGCCGCGGTGTTGATTGCGTGCGGTTGTTTCGTGGCAATGCGCCGAAGGTGCGTAAAGCTTTGCTGTGTTTTCCGGCCAACTCGCGGGTCCGCGTATCCGCGGTTGTGTGCTGGGTAACTGCGGTGCGCCACTACCCTAAACTGGTGCGGTGCGCGCGTAGCGCGCCGGGCCGGCCTGATAGTGGCCACGCTGTTGGTAAAGCTGTCGCAAACAGCGCGCTGTTAAATATATTAAGAGCCGTTGCTTCTGTGGGCTTATCCATCAGCCGGAAAGACGGCCGTAAAGCCGGTCTGCGCCGGGATTTCGGCCTGACCGGAGAGCCCCGACCAGTGAGACAGAAGCGTGAATTGGGACAAGACCGGCCAGTGTAAAACAGCCGACCAACCAGTGATCGGCGGAAAGGAGGTGCCTTGTTAGTAAAGGTAATAATATTGGCTTCTGCTGTCGTGCTGCTTGGCTTTGCCGGCGGCAGCGTTCCGGCGGACGTGGCGCAGCAACAGTACTCCGGTGCCGTTGCCGGTATGGCGTTTAACATGCCCGATCCGGCAACGCTGGCCCTGCTGGGCCTAGGAGGCCTGGTTCTGCTGCCACGCAGAGTACGGAGCCGATAGCAGGAAGATGCTTCTCGGAGAAGCCGGCTGCGGCCGGCCTCTCCGGGGGGTTCTTTGAAAACTTCAAAAATGCCTAAAAGTTTTCCGGGGGCCTCAGGTCCCCGAGAGAGGAAATAATGAATACTGACGGGATAAACCTGCTGGCGGTTGGAATAGGTTCCAGACTCGAAGCTCTGGCGGAACTGCCGGTCAGTATCCACCCCGCCCGAACGGCTTCGGATGCGCTGCGACTGCTGCGAAATCGAAGAATGGACGCCATTCTTAGCCGGTGGGACCTCGATGACAGGCCCGGCGGACTGCTGCTTAAAAACATCATGGCAGCCAGACCCGGAATGCCGGCCGTCGCGGTGGTCGGCCCTGGCGACTACCCGCAGGAAGTCGCGGCCCGCGGCCTGGGCCTAAAGGCCGTACTCAATGACGATGACGATGACGGGTATTTTTGCGAAACCGTCATGCAGGTCCTGGACCTCGGCACCACTGCGGCAAGCGAGCCTGCGGATTGCCGACGGTTGTGTCGTCCCGTTGAAAAACATGAACCTTTCCAGCCATCGGTTCATACAAGATCGGCGGCAAGCCGAGGGAGCGGGTTTGTGGCATAGAACACTGCAGTGCAGGGTTTATATATTTTGCTTCTGTGACTGAATTGTTAAGGGACCGGCCGAAGATCACTGGTCGGTCTTAGGCCGGTCCCGTTATTCCAGAAGTTGAGAGGATTGATTTTGCAAACCGGCCAGTGGGCAAAAGCCGACCAGACCAGTGATCGGCGGAAAGGAGTGCCAATGCAGTAAAGACCTATCGGTGATCGATTGGAGTGTAGTTCTTATGGATAAGGAGAGGCAATATGATGAAAGCTTACTTCTTAAAATTCTGCCTCATATTTTTGGGTATTGCCCTGATAAACATCGGAACAGTCGAGGCGGGTTCTGTATCGATTGTGCATCCCGGTACCGTAACGAATATCGTTGTGGTTTTTAGCGGTGTACAAACCCCGCTGGTCGCCGTCCGAGCGAAAAGCCTGACGACCCGGCCAGGGTCGCTTGGGCTGCAGCCGGAAAACTTGGAAGACCTTGGCATTTACCTGCCTGACCGGCAGACGGACGGTTCCGAAGACCTGTGGATAGGTCTGAGGAGTCTCGTTGAGGAAGGCCGACAGGACGTGAATGACAATAGAGGCTGGACGCCGTTCGGCGATGTTTCGGATCTTTATCTGGGAGGAGGTTTGGTGTCGGCGGCCGTACTTTTCGACCACGTACGGCTAAACTGACCCAGCAGCAGGTTTGGGCGATGTGACGGCAAACCTGTTGCCCGCCCTGTCCGGGTTCAGGGTCAAATACCCAATGTAGTGTTGGGAACCGGCCGAAGATCACTGGTCGGTCTTAGGCCGGTTCCCCTTTTTTTGCGGTGAAGAATCGTTCTTCGAGTAGAGGGTGATCGAATGAAACAGTGGGCGGTTGTGTTAGCCATGTTCGCAGCTTCATGCGCGATGCTGACGCCAAGCGCGCCGGCCTTTACGCTGGAGTTCACATTTACCGGCAGCGTCCCCGCCGACCTTCGGAACGCGGTCACTTACGCCGGCGGCCTCTGGTCGAACTGGATTCTGGATACCAACACGGCAGAGAACGAAGACATCGAAATCACTGTCGACTACAAGGACCTTGGAGCAGGGGTCCTGGGCGAAGCGGGCCCAACCCGTGTTTGGTACGACAACAACTACCTCTACCTGCCGGCGACGGCGGCGGTTCTGTACGGTGCCGGAGACACGGACAACGAGGACGGCATCATAAACTTCAGCAACAACAGCCGTTTTGATTGGTATACGGCAACGGACGGCAACCCCGCAGCCGGGCAGTACGACGCCGTCACCGTAGCCCTTCATGAAATCGGCCACCAAGTGGGGTTCTACCCAACGTACGAGATGAGCAAGGACAACACGTGGGGGTATAACATCATAGGCAATCAGTATCGACTCACCAAATGGGATACGCTGCTGCGCGATGCATCCGGTCACGCGCCCGCGGCCGGCCAGGTCAATGACGCCTTCAATGAAACGGGCAATCCAATCTATTTCACAGGATCCGAGGCCGTTGCCGAATATGGAGGGAATGTCCCCATTTACGCACCGGCGGACTACGCGCCAGGATCGAGCCTTTCCCACGTAGACGAGCAGCCGCCTTTCGAGAGCTACCTTATGTCTTACAGCCTGAACACCGGTGAGGCGATCCACTCGCTGTCGGCCGTAGAAGTGGCCATGCTGCGGGACCTGGGATGGAATGCGGTGCCGGAACCGGCGTCGGCGGTGTTGCTTGCGTTCGGCGCGGCTGTATTATCCAGAAGACGCCGGAAGACTGCATAAGACTGGCCTACCTGGCCAGCTGCATCCTCCTGTACAGCACCTGCACGGAGTTTATTTCATCCTCCACGGCCGTCCGCTCGACCGGCAGGTCGGGAAAGTCGACCTTCAGGGCAAGCACCGCCCTGTAGTTGAAAATCAGGTTGTCCAGAACGGTCAACAAATCGAGAATGACACGGTCCCTGGCCGCGGCGATGTCCCTCATCAGGATTCCCCTGTTCCAGATATCGTTACTGTTGAGCCGGTTGTACTCCCTCGTCATCCACACCACCCGGCTGCGAAGAGACTCGCTTTCCTGCTTGAGAAAGTCGATTTCACCGTATATTTCTTGCAGACGCAGCTCGGCGTTTTCGAACCTGAGTCTGGCGTCGGCCATGGCCGTGCTGTAGAAAACCGGAGGATCCTTCAGCTTGTAATGAGCCGCGATCTGCTCGACCGATCCGGCGATAGCGTCGGCCATGCCGGTCTGGACCGCCTCCGAGGCGGTAAGAGTCAAAAGAGACCCCCTCTTGCTCCAGACCCTGACAACCGAACGACCGTCTTTTCTTTCGCTGGGCGTTACAAACACGCTGTTGCCGTCCTCGACAACCTCCAGAACCTCCAGTTCCCTGTCCACCATCGCCTTGGCCAACAGGGCCGGCCTGTTGTTGCGCTGGCAGATGGCCGCTATGTATGCGCGGTCAGCCGAAATCATCTTCTCGCCCACCGTTTCACCATAGACGCTCTTGGGGTCTTCAAGCCCCATGGCCGATGCTATAACCGTGGTCACCGCGCCCATCGCTGCGTCATTGGCGATAAATATCCTGTCGCAGGCAAGAGCGATCAGCGCTCCGGCCGAATAGGCGCCTCCATTCTCGCCACCGCTTATGAACGCCACGGTGCGGCAGTTGCCGGTGGCGGTGATCGCATTGCACATCCGTCGGGCCAGGCCGGCCCTTCCGCCCGGCACATCGATCTCGACTATGATCAACAACGGGCCCCGGTTGGCCGCCAGGTCGATCTCCCTCTCGAACGCCTCGACTTCGCCGCTGACAGCTATTGTTTCCGTAACCGGTAGAACCACCAGCTGCTCCTTGCGGCCCTGGAAGTTCCACTGCACGTTGTAATCGCCCAGGTCCACATACCTGGGCCTGTTGGCCTTGCCGGCGCTGACCCTTACCAGCGTTCTCTGTCCCTTGCGGATGTTGGTGGCGTAGCCGTCGAACGTTTCGCCGGTCTTGAGGTGGGTGAACGTGTCAGCGCGGCACAGGCCCGCCCAAAGAAGCAAAATAAAACTGAAAACCGCAGATTTGATCAAACGAACGCACCCCCTTGTTTCGTAGACTCTCGACAACGGTATTATCGGAATTTTACCCGCCAAAATCAACAAAAATACTAGGCTAATCAACAGCCCGCGCGGCGTCAAGGGCGTGCAAATTTCATAACAACAAGAAACCATTCAGCACCGGCACACGTAATATTTATTATGAAGCAAATCCGCAGAATCCGGTGGGCGGTTATTTTGACGCTGCTTGGGGCAGTGTGGGCGGTTTTGGCCGCCGCCAACGCCGGCAGGAGCCCATGCCGCGTCCGTTGCGGTACCGAAAGCTGTTCAGTTGGGAACGGGGAAGCCACAATGTCCGACAAAGTAACCAAAGCCGACAGCGAATGGCGCAGGCTTCTTACACCCCTTCAATACCGGGTCACCCGGAAGAAGGGGACCGAGAGGGCCTTTTCCGGCAAGTACTGGGACAATCACGACAACGGAACCTACCGGTGCGTCGGCTGCGGCAGCGAACTTTTCAGCTCCGAAGCCAAGTTCGAATCGGGAACCGGTTGGCCGAGCTTTTACGACTGCCTGGACAAACGAAAGATCGAGCAGCGCCCGGACAGGTCGTTGGGCATGTCCAGGACCGAGATTCTCTGTGCCCGCTGCGACGCCCACCTTGGTCATATATTCGAGGATGGGCCGGATCCCACGGGGCTGCGCTACTGTATAAACTCGGCCGCGCTGGACTTTGAACCGGCAAAACCGCCTGACGCCGGCAGCGGCAGGGCCGGCACCGAAAAGGCGGTTTTCGGTGCCGGCTGTTTCTGGCATGTCGAAGAGGCGTTCAGTCGCATCGACGGCGTGGTATCAACCTCGGTCGGCTACATGGGCGGAAGCCTGCCCGACCCGACTTACGAACAGGTCTGCTTGGACCGCACCGGTCATGCCGAGGTCGTCGAGGTGACTTTCGATACTTCGGCCGTATCGTACGATGACCTGATCGAGCACTTCTGGAGCATGCATGACCCGACCACCGCCGACCGCCAGGGACCGGACGTCGGCAGCCAGTATCGGTCTGTGATATTCTGCCACGGCGAAGACCAGATGCGCACGGCGAAGGCTAACCGCGACCGCCTGGAAAAAAGCGGCCGCTTCAAAGGTCGCATCGTAACCGAGATCGTGCCGGCCGAAACCTTCTACAGGGCCGAAAAGTACCACCAGCAGTATTTCCAAAAACGAGCCTGCCCGAAACGTCCCTGCGAATAAAGAACCCGCCGGCTATACGGATAGGCCTTCAGGGCCGGACGTCCCCGGCGGCCTTGACGTGCGCGGCTTCGATGTACCCGGCCAGCCGGGCCGCCGCATCGGGGTGGGACGCGGCGACGTTTCGCCTCTCGGCGATATCGCCTGACAGGTCGTAAAGCTCAAGCGCGGCGGCCGGGTCCTTTTTTATGTCCGGCAGCACGGCCTTCCACCTGCCTGCGCGTACGGCTCTGGTGCTTTTGAACTCCCAGTAAAGGTACTGGTGTTCGGCCTGATGCCTGCCGCCGCCGACAAGTTCCGGCACGATCGATATTCCGTCGGTGTTCCGCGGGGCCGCAACGCCCGCCAGGCCGCAGGCGGTAGGCAGAAAGTCCCAGAATGCCGAGATGTGGTTCGAGACGCTGCCGGCGGCGATCCTGCCGGGCCATCGGGCCATGAAAGGAACGCGTATTCCGCCCTCGTAAAGGTCCCGCTTGAAGCCCCGGAGGGGTCCAGAGCTTTCAAAGAAGGCCGGGGCCGCGCCGCCTTCCCTGTGCGGGCCGTTGTCGCTTGAGAAAAAAACGATCGTATTTTCATCGATGCCCAGGGCCTTTAGCCTGTCGAACAGCCTTCCGATGTCGCGGTCCATGCGGGTTATCATCGCCGCATGGCCCTTCTGGGGTTCGGGCCAGTCTTTATCGGCGTAGATGCCGTAGTCCGGAACCTCCATGCCGTTGCCGGTGGCGCGGCCGCCCTCGTTGTTGGCGTGTGGGATGGTGTAGGCCAGGTACAAAAAGAACGGCCCGGACCTGTTGTCGTCCAGAAACTCCAGGGCCCTGTTGGTGAAAATGTCGTGGGAGTAGTCGACCTTGTCCGTGCTGAAGCCGCCGAGATGGTCGGGGCGGTCTGGCCGGACATACTCGACTGTGTTCCTCAGCGGAAACTTCTTCTCGTTTTTCCAGAGAAACTCCGGGTAGTAGTTGTGGGCGTGAACCATGCTCAGGTACCCGAAGAAATAGTCGAACCCGTGGCGCCTGGGATCGCCGGGCGGCGGCGGATGGCCGAGTCCCCACTTGCCGATGGCGCCGGTTGCGTAGCCCGCACCGCGCAGGAACTCGGCGACGGTGACGTCCTGGTCCCTCAAAAGGACCCTGTCGTTGTCGCGGATTGTGCAGTGGCCCGTGTGCAGGCCGGTCAGAAGGCTGCACCTGCTCGGGGCGCAGACCGTGCTGCCGGCGTAATGCTGCGTGAACCGCATTCCCCCGGCGGCCATCTTGTCGAGGTTGGGGGTCTTTATGGTCTTTTGGCCGTAGCAGCCCAGATCGCCGTAGCCCAAATCGTCGGCCAAGATGAAGATGATGTTCGGTCTTTCGGTGCGGCGGCCGCCCAGCCGGCCGTGCGTGCAGCCGCCCAGCGGTCCACCCGCTCCGGCCAGAATGCCCGCCTTCGCAACCTGCTTTAAAAACTGACGCCTCTTGATCATTGTGCTCTTGTAAACCGCCCTCAGCATATAGTCAAGCCACGGCCTTCGGCCGCGCCCTTTGCGGCTTTAAAAAGGTACCAGGACCCTTTTTCGCCGCGAAAAAATGGTCCTGGTTTTTTTTCACCTCGGTCTTGACCCGCAATATCACTGGCTAACCGGCTTCCTCTTCGGTACCATATCGATCCGGGATCGCGTTTTTAAACTCGAGGTAATCCATGGCAAGAGCAAACATCGTCTTCTACAGCATGTACGGCCATGTCTGGCGGATGGCCGAGGCCGTGGCCGAGGGAGCCGGGCAGGTTTCCGGAACCGAGGTCGGCATCTACCAGGTCACGGAGCTGGTCGGCCGGGAGAAGCTCGAGATAAGCGGCGCCGCGGCCTCGCGCAAGGCCTTCGAGCATATTCCCCTGGCCACGCCCGAGGTCCTGGCGGCCGCCGACGCGATCATATTCGGGACCCCCACCCGCTTCGGGAACATGTGCGCCCAGATATTGACATGAAACTTTCCATCAAGGTAGTTCCCGGCTCCAGCCGCGACTGCGTGGCCGGATGGCTCGGCGACACGCTCAAGATTCGGGTAAGTGCCCCTGCCGAGCGGGGAAAGGCCAACGCGGCGGTGAAGAAGGTCCTGTCCAAGGCGCTCGGCATACCCGGCCGAAGTATACGGATTGTCTCGGGAAAGACGTCGGCCTTGAAACTGGCCGAGATCGATGATGTTGAAGAGTCGGACATCCGCCGCCGCCTGCGCGATATTGCGCGCAGATGAGCAAAAGAATCCAAAGATTGCCTTCATCCATGCCTCTCAAGTAGTCACCGGCACCGTCAAAAACCAGCGCGGCGCCGAACACGCCGCCGACCCGCTGAGCCCCGTAGGCCGTTCCGTCGGCGGTGCCTTTTTCCGGCCTTTTCACGGAAGAAATCGAATTGTCAAGACCCGCGCGAGTCATTCCCCCAATACCTCAATTTTCGGCCAATGATCGGCCGTTCTCAAGCCGCCGCGCAGCCTGTCATGCCTGACATGGAGGAGGTCATTTTTTTCTTGCCTTTATGGTCAAACAACCATATAATACCAAAAAATCGGGTTTCGAGGCCAAAGATGCAGCCACTCACGGAAAAGCAGCGGAAGGTATTGGAGTTTATCGAACAAAGGCTGCTGCGCAACCACACCCCGAGCCAGAGGGAAATCGCCGGGCACTTAGGCGTCGCCCAGAACGCGGCGTACCAGCTGGTAGGCTACCTTAAAAGGAAGGGCTACCTCGAGAAGACATCCGGCCACCGCGGCCTGAGGCTGTCGGGGGCCTACATCGGCCTGAAAACAAAGACGCAGGGCCTCCCGATCGTAGGCAAAGTGGCGGCGGGAGAGCCGATCCTGGCGAGGGAGAACATCGAGGGGTACGCGGACCTGGGCAAGTTCTTCAGGGCCTCCGAGGGCTGTTTCGTCCTTAAGGTCGCGGGCGACAGCATGATCGACGAGGGCATCATGGACGGCGACTACGTGGTGGTCGAGCCCTCTCCGGGCCTCGAAAACGGCCGGATCGGCGTGGTCCTGCTGGACGACGAGGCGACCGTCAAGCGGGTGTACGTCCGGAAGAACACGATAGTCCTGGAGCCGGCCAACAGGGCAGCCGGCTACAGAACCGAATACATAAGACGCGGCGACAAAAACATCCGCATAGTTGGCAGGGTTACGGGCTGTTTGAGGCTTTTTTGACCGCATGAGAACCACGATCCGGAAAATTTACGGCCCATCGGCGATAGCGAAAAACGAACGGCCCCTGTTCGACGCCGGCGTATCGGCCGGGTTCCCCTCGCCTGCCGCCGACTACGAACAAGAAAGGCTCGACCTGAACCGGCACCTGATCAAAAATCCGGCAGCGACCTTTTTCGTCAGGGCCGTCGGCGATTCCATGATCGGCGCCGGAATCCACACCGGAGACCTTTTGATCGTCGACCGATCCGCCGAACCCAGGGACAAGAACATCGTCATAGCCGTGATAAACGGCGAGCTGACTGTAAAAAGGCTCAGAATCCGCAAAAGGCGTGTAACACTGGAGCCGGAAAACACCGCCTACCCCGTCCAGGAAATATCCGAAGAGGCGGAATTCGAGGTCTGGGGCGTGGTCACCAGCGCCATACACCGATTATGAACGGCGATATTTTCGCACTTGTCGACTGCAACAACTTTTACGCGTCCTGCGAGCGGGTATTCGACCCCGGCCTGGAAAACAGGCCGGTGATCGTGCTTTCCAACAACGACGGCTGCGTAGTCGCCCGCTCCGACGAGGCTAAAAAACTCGGCATCGGCATGGGCGTTGCCGCCTTCGAGATAGCGGGCCTTGCAAAAAAGAACAAGGTGGCGGTCTTTTCCTCCAACTACTCGCTCTACGCCGACATGTCCGGCCGCGTGATGGAGAGCCTGTCAAAGTTCGCGCCGCGGATCGAGATATATTCGATCGACGAGGCCTTCCTGGACCTCGGCGGCTTCGACCGTTCGCTGACGGACCTCGGCAGAGACATCCGGCGAACGGTCCGCAGGTGGACCGGCATTCCCGTATCCGTCGGCATCGCCCGCACGAAAACCCTCGCCAAGGTCGCCAACTCAATAGCCAAGCGCAGCGTAAAAGCCGGCGGCGTTTTGGACCTGATCGACTCGCCGCACCTGGACAGGGCCCTTTTTGCAACGCCTGTCGAAAAGATCTGGGGCGTGGGCCTAAAGACCGCGACAAAACTTAAAGGCATGGGCATAAAAACAGCGCTCGATTTGCAAAACGCCGACGCCGGCCGAATAAGAAGTGGATTCGGGATCGCAATCGCCAGGACCGTCCACGAACTCAGGGGGACCTGCTGCTATCCCCTGGAACAAAATCCACCGGCCGGAAAATCAACCGCGGTCACCCGCACCTTCGGCCGGCCGGTGAAATCCGCCGGGCAGTTGAAAGAAGCGGCGGCGAGCTACGCCTCGAGGGCGGCGGAAAAACTCAGGCAGCAGGGATTGGCCGCGAATTGCATGACCGTATTCGCCTCCACCAGCCGGTTCGTAACAAAAAGGTATTTCAACTCCGACACCGTGGAATTCGACGTGGCGACCAACGACACCATCGAGTTGACGGCAAGAGCCTGCGGCTGCGTGGAGAGAATATACCGCCCCGGTTACGAGTTTAAAAGATGCGGCGTTGTCATGGCCGGCCTTGTCCCTGAGCAACAGGTCCAGTACAACCTTTTCGACACCGCCGACAGGGCAAAATCCAGAAGGCTGATGGCGGCGATCGACTCCATCAGATCGAAAACAAACTGCCCTCTCCGCTGCGCCGCAGCGGGAACCGGCCAAAGCTGGCAGGTTACGTTCCGCAACCGCTCAAGGCGTTACACGACCAACTGGCGGGAGCTGCCTGAAGCCGCGGCGGGAAAAACACTTATAATCGAAAAACCCGCAAACCTGCTTAGAAGCCGTAACCGGCTTGTTTAAGCTCCTGCTCGGTGGGCAGGTGGTCGTAATATTCACCCTTCGGGCCCTTGTAGCCGGTTCCCTCCTTCGTGAGCTTGACCTGGCTGACCGAACCGTTGCTGTTGGTAATGTTGACCGAAACCGTGTTCATCTCCTGGCGGAGCTGGTCCATCTCATCCTGGGTTTTCTTCTTGTCCCGCTGGTCGCCGATGATGTAGCCGGCCCCCGCGCCGATGGCGGCCCCGATCAGGGTCGATTCGGTGTCCTTGCCGGCCAGCTGGCCGATGCCCGCCCCGGCGGCGGCCCCGACGCCTGCGCCGGTCTGGGCGTCACTCTTGCAGCCGGCCGCGAACAACAGAAAAAGGCAAATCAGCGCGTTTCCCGCCATCATCAGGTACGTCTTAGCCATCAATGATCTCCCTGGTTCGCAAGAACAACAAAAGTCTTAACTCAGCATACGTGCTTCAAGTATACCCCGGCGCAGGACAAGCTGTCAATAGTATATGCCATCCCAAAACCGCATTTGTGCTGCGAATGGCTCTTTCGGCGGCCGGCGGCGCAGGCCTGCATCGCAATAGTTTCAACCATGACTGCTTCGGCCTCCTTGCCAGCCGCCAAAATATCTCACCTTCGCCGTCAAGGCAGACTTCGGGATGACTTCGAAAACAGCGCCGGCGATAACCCTTTTTGAAAGGTAACTTTAATCGGCTGCAAACTCGGCACCCGCTTCGACTGAAGGTCATTGCCGCTCAAGCAGCTAATGGCCTATCGGCGCAATTGCATGGCTGGACGATTTACCTGGCCAAACCGTAACGATTGCACCGTCCCTCCTGTGCCGGCAATGGGACAACTATCGGTTTCGGAGCCGTGTCGCCGGAATAGAGCAGGACCTCCTCGCCGCGGCGCAAGTCTAAGTCATATATACCACCGCCTAACTCCCGCAGCAACAATTTGCGTTTGCCTAAAACCCGCACCTGCCCCGGAAGGTTGGGTTTGACGCGGCAGGGCTCACCGGCGAGGCTTTTGATACGCACCCACTGGGTCTTTCCGTCCCCGTGCACGGCACTGACCAGAAACGCTCCGGGTGTGCGGAGGTTGTGAAAGACCGCGTTAGGCCATTCTTCCGGCACGGCCGGAAAAACACGTATTGTAGCGGTCATCCGCCCGTTCGGCGGGAACTCGTCATAACACTGCAAGAGCATCTC
>Ga0180433_10009005_pt1 | contig 12299 bp, 10 predicted proteins | sample SS_ome_8_FD_132980 | JGI IMG/M metagenome (GOLD analysis project Ga0180433, IMG submission 132980) | Hypersaline lake sediment archaeal communities from the Salton Sea, California, USA - SS_1_D_1 metaG | ecosystem: Environmental > Aquatic > Non-marine Saline and Alkaline > Hypersaline >... | reverse complement strand
CTGTGCCCTACGTTGATCATTCAGGGGCATGATACTTTCCCGTAACGGGAAATTTCGTATCCGCTTGTTAGCATAGGCTCCTACCGATGATTCGTCGTGACGGGAGTCACGACGCTACGGTTTACGGCTTCGCCTGGGCACCATCCTCCGTAGCGTTGCCACTCCTGTGGCAACGAATGTAGCGTCGGGTTTCCATGCCCGGCGTCGGAGCTCGGTGACTGGTTCGTGATTCTGCTGCCTTCGTCAGAATCGCGTACCTGTCGCGTCATCAGCCAACGGTACCCCTTATCTTGATGTGAAGTTAGGCTCGGATTCAGACTTGTAATACGGCCCCATCTCTTGTAAGATACCCACTGCCCCCTTGAGACTCCGCGTAAGGTGATGGGAGGTGGTAGTGTGCTTGCGCGGGTCTTCACTTCCAGTGTTCTGGGTATCGACGGGCTCCTCGTCGAAGTCGAAGTCGATGTTTCCTTCGGCCTGCCCCATTTCGGCATTGTGGGGCTTCCGGGTGAGGAGGTACGAGAGAGCCGCGACCGGGTCAGAGCGGCTCTCAAGAACAGCGGTTACATTTTCCCGGCTGAACGGATAGTAGTGAACCTCGCCCCTGCTGCTGTGCGAAAGACGGGTGCCAGTTTCGACCTGCCGATAGCCGTGGGCATAGCGCTTGCGAGCGGGCAGGTCACGCTGTCGGGCGGGGGTGACTTTCTCGTGCTGGGCGAACTCTCACTCAACGGTAACCTTAGGCGCATAAGGGGTGTGTTGTGCATGGCCTCCGTAGCAGAGCGCCACAGGCTTGCCGCTGTCCTCCTTCCCGCGGCGAACTCTAGAGAGGCTGCTGTAGCCACGGAGCGACCGGTCTTTGGGGCGACCACGCTAACTGAAGTGCTGGAAATCCTGGACGGAAGGTCCGAGGGGAAGCTGGCCCCACGTGAGAGCCCGGCTCAAACCCGCGAAACACACGATGTGGACTTCAGTGAGGTCAGGGGGCAGGAACACGCGAAGCGCGCTGTTGAGGTTGCCGCAGCCGGCGGTCACAACATCCTGATGTCGGGTCCTCCCGGCAGCGGGAAGACCATGATAGCCCGGAGGATACCGACCATCCTGCCGGAGCTCGAGAGAGAGGAGGCACTCGAGACCACCAAGATCTTCTCCGTGGCGGGTCTCCTCAAGCGCGACGGTCTGATGAGGGCGCGGCCCTTTCGTGCGCCCCACCATACGGTAAGCGACGTCGCGCTGATCGGTGGAGGCACGATTCCACGTCCCGGCGAGGTGAGCCTGGCCAACCACGGGGTCCTCTTTCTGGACGAGTTCACCGAGTTCCGGCGAAGCGCTCTCGAGGTCATGAGGCAGCCGCTCGAGGATCGTGTGGTCACAATCGCAAGGGCGAGGGCCACTGCTACGTTTCCCGCCAATTTCATGCTCGTGGCGGCCATGAACCCGTGCCCCTGCGGTAACCTGACCGATCCCGGAAAGGCCTGCCGGTGCACGGCGCGCGATGTCGAGCGCTACCGGCATAAGATCTCAGGGCCTCTTCTCGATAGGATCGATATTCACATCGAGGTGCCCCCGGCAAGATATACCGATATCTCCGGCAGGACCGCGGGGGAGCCCAGCGCGTCCATAAGGCATCGCGTGACGCGGGCCAGAAAGGTCCAGGCATCGAGATTCGAACTGGAGCCCATGGTGTTCGCGAACTCCCAGATGCCCGTGCGCCTGATCCACAGTCATTGCCGCATCGATAAGGAGGGGCGAGGGCTTTTGAAATCTGCCTGCACCAAGCTGGGGCTGAGCGCAAGATCCTATTCCAAGGTGCTCAAGGTAGCCCGCACCATCGCCGACCTGGACGGTACGCCTGAGATTGAGCCGCGCCACCTCGCCGAGGCCATTCAATACCGGTCTTATGAATTATAGCGATTAGAAGACTATGCCGGCCGCGCATGGAAATGCCCGGATAGGGGGCATTGTAGGTAATATCGTGGACCACAACATTGACGCTGAAGCCCGGTTTTTGCGAACCTACTCGGTATCGGTCTCCGGGATGTCGTCCGTCACGATCTCGCCGGGGAGGATATTGTACAGGCTCTTTATTTCGTCTTCGTATTCCTCCGGAGCTTCCACAATGCCCCAACCCTTCTGCATCTGGAAGAGGCCGTCATAGGCGGAATCATGGTAGGATCTTATGCGATGGGGTATGTTCCGCTCTGTGAGCAGGTTTTCAACCAGCTTCGCCTCCATCTCATTGTTAAGAGCGATGATCTTCTTGTAACGCTCCATTCGAGCACACCTCCTCGGCGCCGCTACGTGAATAGTATTATAGCCCTTCAATCAAGTCAACGCAATCAAAGCGGTCACGGGGATGTTTCGAATGACCGGTCAATCAACGGGGTCGTAGGGGGCTCCCGATCGCCTCGGGATCCAGGAGCCTCATGGGGTCATATGATACTATCGCTCGATGATGACCTTACTGCCGGTTGTCCCGCCTTTGCCGTACATCACGCAGAAATAAACACCCGGCGCCACCGGCCTATCGAAGTCATCTCTGCCGTTCCATTCAATATGGTAGGTGCCGGGAGAGGTCTCCCCTGCCGCGAGACACCGTACTCTTCTTCCCATGGCGTCGAACACCCCCAACCGCATTTCCAGCGGCCTCTCGCCTCCAAGCGTGTAGGTGATGGTCGTGAAGCAACCGAAGGGGTTGGGATGTGCCGTGATAGCTGCCGGCGGCGGGCCAACACTTTTCTCCGGCTCCACGGCCACTGAGGCGAAGTTTTTCTGGGTGTAGCAGATGTCGTATGGCGGAAGCCCGACGTCGATGAAATCGATCTCGGTGTCGGTTGCCGCGTCATAAATCCGCACGCCGGGATTCGTGGCATCCCTGTCGCAAAGATAAAGCTCCATCTGGCGATTGAGCTCGATCCCGGCCATTGAGGAGCCCATGCCTGAGGTCTGGAGGCAGAGGGTGTCCGTTACCGTCTTCGTAGCGGTATCGAACCGCACGAGCCTTGCGAAGTTGTCCGGCCAGGCCACGGCCTCCAGTACCACTGCGTAGCCCGCGCCCCCCGGCGCAAGCACGACATCCGAAATATCACCGTCAAGATCGCCCTCGGTGATGAGCACCCCCTCGCTCTTCAGGCTGTATGGATCGACCACCTCTACGCCGCCGTCCTCAACGCCCCAGCCACCGAGACATCCCACATAAACTTGCCCGGTGCATGGCTGATAGCGCAGTTCGGTATAAGGGTTGGCGAGACCGAGCACGATCGGCTGTACTCCGGCAGAATCCGGGTCGCAATCGATCAGCGTGTCGGCAACGACGTCGACCACCGCGATCTTGCCTGGGCCATCGGGCAGCCAGGTGGTGTGGTCGAGGCTGTTAAGCGTGACGAAAAGCCTATCTCCCACGATCGCCATCCTGTCCATCTCCGGTATGCCGTCGGCGTCAGCAAACGGGGATAGGTCTATTGTCCCGAGCGAATCGCCGGTATAGGGATGGCAGATGAGAATTGTTTTCCACTCGAAGCGGGAGACATAGGCCTTGCTGCCGTCCACAAGTCTTATGTCATGGGGATTGGATCCGTTGCCCACCGAGTACTGGCCGACCGTGGCAAAGGCCGAGTTGGGATCGACTACCTGGACATTGTCGGCGAGATATCGGTTTACCACAAAGATCAAGTCCTCGTCGGTATCATAGTATGCTACGGCATCGGTGCTTACGGGCTCGATGCTGACCTCCGTATCTCGAGGAGGGGGTATCTCGATGGTTGAATAATAGGCCGCCGACCAGTAGTCGGTTGTGAGGATGAAGGCATATTCGGCAGCCCCCTCATCGGCTTCCACGCGTATACCGGGCACACTTGCTACCAGTATGGTAAGCACCAACGCCAAGGCGGCTAAAGAGCGGGTTCTCACCGGTTCATTCGAAGCCGACCGCATCACACACTCCTTTCATCTGCGCCTCATATCTCAAAGAGCACTGTTCCCGAAATCGAGCGCCCCGGCAGGGGGTAGCCCATGACGTCTTCAAACCGCTCATCGGTAAGGTTCCTAACCTCGAGTGTAAAATCTGTGCGTGGCAGCCATGTAGGTACGGTCGCCGCGACAGTATGAATCCTGCGGACGGCAAACAGCGGTCCCTTGTTATTGGGGGCTTTGCCGTTATATGCGTTCCAATAATTGCCGTCGACGTAATCAAACTCGTATGTTGCGGAGAAGCCCCGGCAGGTCCATCGGAGCCCGGCTGATGCCTCGATTTCCGGCCGATTGGGAAGGTGTTTCCCATTGAGGAAGCTTATCGGTCCCGTGTTTATGGCGTCGAGCTGGGTGAGGTTGGCGGAAAGCCTAAGCCCCTGCCAATCCCCAAATGATAGGGCGAACTCGTGGCCGTCTATATCCGCCCTGTCGATGTTTATCGCCTGGGCGGCCTGTGCAAATGGTACATAGGTGAACATGATAAGGTTTTCGACCTCCGACCAGAACCGGGCGTATTCCACGGTGAGAACGGCCTTACCGCCGAGTCTTCGCTCGAAGCGGCAACCCAGGTCGCGATTGAGCCCGATTTCGGCTTCGAGTTCCGGGTTGGGCACTACCATACCTCTGTACCCGAAGAGTTCCATCAGTGTCGGGACCCTGTGGTGACGACCGTAGTTGGCCTTGAGCGTCAGGCCAGGGCCTGCCGACGCCGCCACTCCCACGGAGCCTGTAGTGAGGTCGTGTGTCAGGTGCGCCTGCCTTAAGTTCCGGAAGTAAGCGGCCATATCGCTCCGCACTGATTCGAACGGTCGAGTACGGTCTATGTAGCGCTCGTATCTTAGTGAGGGCATCACTCTCAAGCGTGAACCGCACAGGTGAATCTCATCCTCGAAGGTTATGGCTGTCGTGGTCCTTGTCTGTGTTTCGCCCTCCCGGCTTTCCAGAAAGATCTCCTCCGGCCGGAAGGTCTCGTGGCGGAGTGACACAAGGCCTCTGAGTGATTGTCTTAGATGAGGCACGTCAATCCGCCAGCGGAGATCGGCACCAAAGGAGGTGGTCCTGTTCTTCTCATCGGGTTTAACCCCGGCCTTCTTCTGCCTCCTGTCTTCAAAATTGTCCAGGCGATGAAGGTAATGGGTCCCTATGTGGACATCTACCGGTATGGACAGTACGAGTTCTCTTTGCCAGCCGAGATGGAAGAGGTTGTATGTCTTGGTAAAACGTTCGCTCAGGGACTGTACCGCGCTGTACCCCGGGAGTCCCTGCCGCCGGTAGTAAAACTGGTTAGATGCTATCAGCGTCCCGTCCGCAAGCGGTCCCGTGAGCTTGACCAGACCGTCATACTCCGCGACATCGTTATTGAGCCTTGTAGCGCTCTCATCGTCGTTCGGATTGAAGGGGGTAGCGTTATCGTCAAGAAACTCGAAATCGCCTTCGCTGGCCAGGGCCGATCCCGCAGCCAGCAGATCGAAGCCTGACCTTGACAGACCGTAGCTCGCTTCGTACTTCTGAGTCGCAAAAGAACCGTAGGTGGCTGATAGAAACCCGCGCCCCCGGCCATCCGGTTTCCTGGTGATGATGTTGATAACCCCCCCTATGCTGCTTCCGGATAGATCGAATGGGCCGAATCCGCGATAGACCTCGATGCGCTCGACGGACGCCATCGGCAGATCGGCGAGATCGACGAGACCGGAGTGAGCCTGGTTCAAGGGGATGCCATCGACATAGACGTTTACCTGTTTGGCCGAGGATCCCCTCACGGAAGCGGTGCTATAAGCGCCGTAACCGCCCGAGCTCTTCACATGGACGCCGACGGTCCGGGCGATATAATCGGCGGCGCTCGAGACCCGTCTGCCGGTGTCATCCACCGGGACTATACTCACGAAAGTCGGGCGGTCCCTGATCTTTTCTAGGTCGGAGATCCTTTCGGCTTCGACCAGGATCTCAGGGAGTGAGTAGATCGTGTCCCTGAATGCAACCTCTTGAGATTGCGCTGCGCCGATTATGAGAATCGGAGAGAAAAGCCAGATCAGTAATTTCGCGACGGCTTCCACCGAGAACCCCCGCCCGGTCAATAACCATCCACGGAGACTCCCGGGAGCAAAGAAGCCCGCTCCTCATAAGCAAAGGTCGGGCCCGCCCATCCCTTTGTCCTCGAAGAGTTCCATGGGGGTCTCCCGGCAGGTCTCCTGGCTTGTGGCTCGAGCGATCGGCCTCGCCTTCCGGGTTGCAGCACCCGTGGCGTGATGAGGTCGATCTCGCCATTTACAGTGGCGGGACCGCGGAGGATTCACACCTCACTTCCCTATTAAGTCCCTGACACCGGAAGAAGTATTCTCTTTTCGAATACACGCTACCGGAAAAGCGCGGTGGGTGTCAAGTCCTCAATCTGAATGGGTCACACCTATTCAGATGAAACCTGAATAGGTGTGACCCATTCAGATTCCTTCAGCTTCTATGCTCCAGGCGGGAACTTCGCCAGGACTTTCTTAACGGCTTCGCCGATAGTCTCATCCATTCGCTCTATGTCGTGGATGGCACCTGTCGCATACCCACGCCATACAAGCTCGAGATCATCCGGCTCTACAACGTCAATAATGAGCGTCCCCTCTGTGTAAGTATAAGTCTCGATCTCCTGGCCCCAGCACCGAGGGCTTTCCGGATAATGGTAGCCACAGGAAGTCACGTCAACCTGACTCTCCGTACCGAAATGGTAGGACAGCAAGAAATCCGGGTCTTCCTCGGCGCTGACATAGCCCTGCTCCGAGAGCTCTCTCTCAACAGCTTGCTTGACCCGCCGGTCCAGCAGGGCGGTATCTATCAGCGGATCTCGAAGAACATCAGGTTTGGCGGCCATCCAATCGTACGTCTTAAAGCCGCTGAAATCGAATTCCTGATTATAGTCGGTCGTCACCTTGATTCCGGAACAACCGACCAACACAGAAATCAGCATGATGGCGGGCAGGGTTCTTGCGAATATTGAGTTCATGTGTTCTTCCTTTCGGTTCAAGCCTGGCGGCTTTACATTGCTTTTTTACTATTGAGCGATGTCTAACCGTTTCGACGCCGAACCGCCCCTTCGGTTACACCATCCTACCGAAGGCCGGCTTGCCCGTGCTCCGCCGGGTAGCAGGTCTTTATCCTCTGCGGCCGATCGCCGGTCCGCCCGGTCTATGAGGAGGCGCTTCTATCCTCCCGACCGGCGCGCATAGGTTAGCGCCTGGCTCGGGCACTGTCAACAGACAGCGGACGAAAACCATGCTAGAGTTGAAAGTAATGTGACACAACCGCCCATTCACATTATACTACCTCAATAAGCGTTCGCCTCCACAAAGGCTGGTATATCGGATGGGAACAATCTCCAGACCTATTCTTACTGAAGGTCCAGTTGCGAGGACCCTGATCAGGCTAACCATACCCATGGTTTTCGGCATGATAGGCATGGTGGCCTTCAACCTCGTGGACACCTTCTATGTTGGGCACCTGGGCACGGATGAGCTTGCCGCTCTCAGTTTTACTTTCCCGGTTATACTTGTGATCAGCAGCCTGGCTCTCGGACTGGGCACTGGGGCTTCGGCTGTGATTTCCAGGGCGATAGGGGAGGGGGACTCCGACCAGGTCAAAAGGCTTACGACGGACAGCCTTGTGCTTTCAGTGGTTGTGGTAATGGCCTTCGTGGTTCTTGGTCTTCTCACCATTGGGCCGGTTTTCACTGTGCTGGGTGCAACGGCACGCACCCTTCCCTTGATAAAGCAATACATGAAGATCTGGTACCTCGGCGTTGGTTTTGTGGTGATACCGATGGTGGGAAATAATGCCATCAGGGCGACGGGGGACACCAAGACGCCGAGCATTATCATGCTTGTCGCGGTGGCCGCAAATGCGACCATGGACCCCCTGCTCATATTCGGACTGGGGCCTTTTCCCAGGATGGAAATAGCCGGCGCCGCCCTGGCTACGGTTATAGCAAGGGCCACAACATTCGTGGTTGCTCTCTGGGTGCTCGGGCGCCGGGACAAGATGCTTACCCTGAGGCTGCCGGGATTCACACCGATCGTGGAATCGTGGAAGCGCATTCTCTTCATAGGGCTGCCTACGGCTGGAACCAGGGCGATACTCCCGGTGTCCATAGGTATGGTAACCAGACTCGTCTCCACCTACGGCACCGAAGCGGTTGCCGGTTTCGGGGTGGCGACTCGGATCGAGTTCTTCGCTCTGACCGTTGTCCGTGCGTTGTCCTCGGTCCTGATGCCCTTCGTGGGCCAGAATTGGGGAGCAGGTAAGCTTAAGCGCGTGGCCCGGGGAGTTACTTACAGCAACAGGCTCTCGGTCCTCTGGGGGGCGCTGATGTTCGGTGTCCTGGCCCTGGCGGCCCGGCCGATAGCCTCACTCTTCAACGACGAACCGGCCGTGGTTGAGGTGGCGGAGCTCTATCTGAGAATCGTACCCCTCGGCTACGGTTTCTACGGTGCCGCACTGCTGGTCATCGCTGCATTGAACGCTCTCAACCGGCCCCTTCAGGCAGCCGGGCTCTCGGCTTTCCACATGTTCGTCCTCTATGTGCCGCTTGCCCTGGCCGGCTCCAGCCTCTTCGGGATGGCCGGCATGTTTGCAGGCCTGGCGGCCTCATTTTTCATCGCCGGGGTGGCGGGCCACTACCTGGTTAAGGCGGAGATCAGTAAGGCATCCGCCTGAGCGCTCGTCGGGCGCAGAGACGCGACGCTACCTTTGTGCACTGGGACATGATACTTTCCCGAAGGGAAAGTATCGTGTCCCCTTTTTACCCGCCATGACGCGCAATTGCGTTTTTCCTCAAGTTGTCTCCGAGGTGCCGCCGATAGATAGGACTGTGAAATCAAAAAGGGGGCCGGCATGACACGCATGAGACCCGCATCTCGGAAAAAGTCCTATTTATCGCAGACGATTCACGGTTACCGGGGTTATGCTTCCTCACGGATAGCTCGCAAAACCGACCAGGTATTCTCCGAGGAGATCCTTTCGAAGCTGAGTGACACCATGGCCACGATCGGCAGGATGAGAAGGCTCGCCGGCGGCACTCTTGCGCCCGATGCGATCCCCAGTCTGGACGCCCTCGTACAGAGCGTCGACCGGCTCTCCAAGCATGTGGCTCAAACAGAACCTACAGATGATATGCTGCTCCAGACACTGGAGGAAGGCAAAGCCGATGAGATCGTCTCTCTGGACTCCGATGTGATGGAGAAGATCGGGAACGTAAATCAGGCTCTCTCCATGATGGACCTGGAGGCCGGCGTGGGAATATCGTCCGATGAACTTGACTCGATCTCCGAGCTTGTCGACGATCTAGCCGACTGCCTGAGAAAGCGCTCGATGCTGATTGCCGGTTAGCCCGAAGCCGCCTCCTTTATCAGAGCAAGCGCGATCTCATTCCGCTGTATCTCATTCGTGCCTTCGTATATCTGCGTGATCTTCGCGTCACGCATCATCTTCTCGACCGGATATTCGTTCAGGCACCCCCGCTCGCCCAGGAGGGTCACAGCATCGGAGGCAACCTTCATCGCTATGTCCGAGCAGTAGAGCTTGGACATCGCAGACTCCTTGGTGCTCCTGCCCTTACCGCTGTCCACCATTCTCGCGGTTGCGTAGAGCAACGCCCTTGAGGCCTCCACCTCGGTCGCCATGTCCGCCAGCTTGTGCTGCACAGCCTGTGAGGATGCCGGGCTCTCCTGGCCGGAAGTATGAGTAGTGGAGAATGCGATAGCCTCATCCAGAGCACCGGCGGCTATCCCGAGCGCCTGCGCCGCAACGCCCGGTCTGGTGGCGTCAAAGGTGCGAAGCGTAAGGATGAGGCCCATGCCCTCCCTTGCCAGCAGGTTCTCCTTGGGCAACCGGCAATCATCGAACAGCAACTCGCGCGTCGAGGACGCCCGGATACCGAGCTTGTTCTCCTTCTTGCCGAAATCGAAGCCCGGAGTGCCTTTCTCGACCACGAAGGCCGAAATGCCACGCGCTCCTTTCGCCTTGTTGGTCATTGCCATCAAAGAATAGATCTCGGCATCGCCGCCGTTGGTGATGAAGCACTTGGCCCCGTTGATGATGTATGAGTCCCCGTCCTTTACCGCGGTCGTGGTCATCGCTATCGGGTCGCTTCCCGCCTCGTGCTCGGTCAATGCGAAGGCGGCTACTTTCTCCCCCTTGGCCAACGGCTCGAGGTATCTCTTCTTCTGCTCATCATTGCCGCCGAGCAGGATTGGATATGCGCCCAGGGCCGTCCCGGCCAGGCAGAGCGCTATGCCCGCATCCACCCTGGACAGCTCTTCAACCACAAGCACCAGTTCGAAAACCCCCATGCCTCGGCCCCCGTATTCCTCAGGGATGTAAACACCGAAAAGGCCCGCGTCGGCCAGTGCTTCCACCACATCCCAGGGATATGTGCCGTCGATGTCGTATTGGCGCCTGACCGGCTTTATCTTGGTTTCGGCTATTTCACGTGTGACAGCTACAAGGTCTTTCTGCTCGTCCGTAAGACTGTAATCCAAGTTGATCCCTCCTTTGAGTGCCTGGAGTGACCACATAGTATACGAAGCACCCCTGCCCGTCAAGCCCAACACCACGGGAGCCATGATCCGGCCTAAGATGTTGACGGCCCCGGAGCGCTCCTGATAGAGTGACAGTCGAGGTCTGTGATGCAACTTTCTCCGGATGTCTCACAGGTGTTGGCCGGTCTCATGAAGCGGGCGGCCGGGGTCCGCCAGGACCGTAAGATATGGGGTCTATCACTCGATGCGCTCGCCGCCCACTACGATGCCTCCGCCGGTACGGTCCTTCTTTACAGGAGGCGGGAGGACGACCTTCACAAGGTCAGGTCGGTAGGCAAGCCAGAGCCCTGGAATCAGCGGCTCTTACTCGACTTCTTTCACAACCGCAAGCCTGAACTCGCGGCGACGCTCGTCATGGCGCCGGTCCGAGAGGGAGACCGTGTAGTCGGTGTTCTCGCCCTTCGGCGTGACGATCCGTTTCGTAGAGGGGCCGGCAGGGAGATGACGGAGGTGCTTAAGGTTCTCGGAAGGTGGATCGGTTGCAGGAGGGATCTCACCATTCGGAGTGCCGAGTGCGCCATTGGCAGGGCCATACTGGGGAATGTCGGCGCCAGGGATGTCACATACAGGATTCTGCACCAGTTCCGGCGTTTCATCGATTACAACCATGGCTCAAGCGTGCTGGGCTTTGTCGGAGGGGAGACCGCCCGCGTGCTGGCAAGACAGGTGGCATGGACCGACGGCAAAAGCGATCTGGTGGGAGAAACGATCGCAATCGACTCCGGAGATATACCTCCGGGACCCGGTGGTTCCATCCTTACAGAAGGGTTCGCTCGGCTATGGGATACGCTGGAAGCCCTGCGGGAGGAGGGATCGCCGCCTAAGAAATCAATAATGGTCGGGCGCCTGGTGGATGATGAGGGAGAGGTGGGGCTCGTGGAGGTATCCAGTACCACGCCCTGTTTTTTTATGGACAGCGACCTTGGCATTCTTTCAAGATTTCTACCGTACCTTGCCTGGTGTGTAAGGCGTCTGAAAGATGTCCCCGAAAACACAGGAGGTTCCCATGGCTGACCCAATGCCTCTAGGTACCCTGCTGGGCTTCGGTCTTCCGCCGATCGGCTTCATAGTGGCCATAATATGCTTCTACGTTTTTACCTCAGGCGAAGAGGAGGAGTAGCATGGATATGACACTGGCCATAGCATTCCTCGCGTACCTGCTTGTGCTGATAGGTTTCGGGGTAATGGCCTACAGGCGCACCAAGACCTTCGATGACTACTATCTGGCGGGCAGGAAGCTCAATCCGTGGGTCACCGCTCTCAGTGCCGAAGCGAGTTCCGAAAGCGGATGGCTGCTGCTCGGGCTCCCGGGGCAGGCCTTCGCCCAGGGTATCGGGGCCTTCTGGATAGCCCTGGGATGCATATCGGGTACCTTCTTCAACTGGACTGCTCTGGCCGGGCGCTTGAGGAAGATAACCGGACTCTTCAGGGCCATCACCATTCCCGATTATCTCGAGAGCCGGTTCGAGGACAGCAGCCATGCCCTCAGGGTGATATCCGCCCTGCTGATCGCGGTTTTCATGGGTGCCTATGTCGCGGCCCAATTCGTAGCATCGGGCAAGGCGCTCAGTGTTACCTTCGGTCTTGATTATACGACGTCCGTACTCATAGGGGGCGCGGTGATTCTTTTCTATACGATGATGGGAGGCTTCTTCGCCGTCGCCTGGACCGATGCCCTGCAAGCCTTGATGATGATCTTCGGCCTGGTCTTGATCCCGGTCCTGGGCACCATCAAGTTGGGCGGGCCCGCCG
>Ga0180433_10009004_pt1 | contig 12299 bp, 10 predicted proteins | sample SS_ome_8_FD_132980 | JGI IMG/M metagenome (GOLD analysis project Ga0180433, IMG submission 132980) | Hypersaline lake sediment archaeal communities from the Salton Sea, California, USA - SS_1_D_1 metaG | ecosystem: Environmental > Aquatic > Non-marine Saline and Alkaline > Hypersaline >... | reverse complement strand
TTAACTTCGATGTCAAAAGAATACTAATTGAGAATCCTGATATAATTGGATTTTCTATACTAAGTAAAAGTCAATTTAATTATTCAATTAGTCTTGCAAAAGTAATAAAAAATATACTGGATGTACCTATAGTTTTTGGAGGAGCTTTCATAAGCCATATAAATCCAAAAGAAATACTTAAAATTTTTGAATTTATAGATTTTATAATCTACAGGGAAGGTGAGTTAGGTTTTGTTGAATTATTAAAAAATATCGAAAAAAAAGAATTCTCAAAAGTCCCAAATTTGGTTTATAGGAAAAATAATCAAATATTTATTAATGAAGAGAATTTCATTAAAAATTTAAATCAACTTCCCTTTCCAGATTTCAATGATTTTGACATCAAAAATTACTGGAACCCCCTCCCAGTTTTACCCATAATTTTTGGAAAAGGCTGTTACTGGGGTAAATGTAGTTTCTGTGTTGATCATGTAAGTTATAGCTACCATAGAAAAAAGTCTATAAATCGTATAGTAAAAGAAATTGAATATCTACACAAAAAATACAAAGTAAGTCATTTCAACTTTGTAGATGAAGCAATACATCCAAAAAATATAAGTAAAATAGCGGATGAAATACTTAAGAAGAAACTCAAAGTTTATTATATGATATATGCTAGATGTGAAGGTTTTAATGAGAAAAATCTGAAAAAATTATATTCCTCTGGATGCAGAGTGATTAGATGGGGTGTTGAGTCATTTAATCATAGACTTTTGGAATTAATGGATAAGGGGATTAAGAATGAGGATATTTTAAAAATACTTAAATATAGCAAAAAAAACGGGATTTCAAATATGATCTACCTGATATATGATTTCCCAACCAAGACGGCATCTGAATTTTTAGAAGAATTGGAAATAATCAAGGAAAATATTGAAATATTAGATTTCATTGAAATTTCACCCTTTTACCTTTACATAAAATCCCCTATATATTTAAACCCCACTAAATATGGGATAAAAAATTTAGAAAAAATGCCCCTATTTGAAAAAAACCAAAATATACTTTATGATTCAAAAATTAAATTTGAAAAGAAAAATATAATGTCCAAAGAAGATAAATGTATTTTTAATTATTGCTTCAATTTCCTAAAATATATACAAATGCAGGGACAAAATATATTTGCCCAAATTTGTCATGATCACCATCTCTTACTTTCAAGTAAAGAAAATTAATTAAAAGCTTAAAAAATAAAGCTAAGATTTCCTCCCAAAAACAAGGAATAATGTAATAATTAAAATGATTGTAATAGAAAGAGCAATTATAAATCCATAATTAATATCTAGGGTATCCTCATTGTATTCATCCTGATAAAATTTCTTCGTAGTTTCATTCGCTGATTGCCTATTTTTAATTCCAAAAGTTTCTGATTCCTTTGGGATGAGGTAGATTAAGTCCCAACTAAACATATCTTTTTCATCTTCATTGTCTTTAAAGTATCTAAAATGAAGCATATTTGCATCAAATTCTAAGTCATTTACTTTTAGTGTATTGTTTTTATAATCTTTATCTAATCCAAAATTCTGTAGCTTTTCTAACGTAACGGTAGATATATCAATACTATCATGTAAAGACAAATATCTGGAATAAACACAAGCCTCAAAGACGTTTGGATATCTGTAATCAAAACTCACATAATATTGATGAGCCAAACCAATATTTGTAGTACGAATGCCTGTTTGGGGACCATATGAACCTACCACCCAAGTGCCAGGAGGTTCACCCTCCTCTCTAATTCCAGTAAAAGACATCTCCGAAGCTGTATAGTTAATTGATGATGTATAGAAATCCTTGTAAGTATCAAATGGCATTAGCATTTCTCCTCTTTCTAAAATTCCTTCTAAACCTACAAAACAAGCTTCTTCCAAGCTTAATGCGTCTTCAGTATTTATAAAAATCGGCTGAGAAAGAATTTCATGACTTTGCTGGGATAATCCAAGACTTAGCAAAGAAAAGACTGATAAAATGAATCCGAGTAATATGCATTTAATCATAGAAAATCTTAATTTCAAAAACATGGTATCTAATAAAGAATATCGAAAAACTCCTATTTAAAAGTTCACTATAAATTTCAGAATTTAACGAATTGGAAATTAATAATGAATGCCTTATAATTTTATTAATGATTAGCAATAAGATCTCCCTGTTACATTAGAAATAATCTAAATTTATTAATTTTATAATCAAGATTATTAATGTGCAAAATGATAAATCACAACATTGATGTTATAGTTTTTCAATTAACAGATAAATTTCATTTAGATTCTATTTTTCATAAAAAAAACCCGATAAACCGGTAGATTTGGATTTTGATTTATTTAATTATTGAAAATTCCCCAGATAAACTCTATTCAATGTTATGGGACCCGAATATACAATTTTTTAATGAAGCAGAAAGTAGGTTTAAAATTCAAAAATGTATATATGAATATCTTAAAACAGAAAATAGTCTCTTACTGATAGAAAATTTCAAATTAAACGAGTCTGATATGAGGATATTTTCACCATAATTTATGGAAATTCAGGATGACCATAAAGCCAGAGCCCATTACTGGATATATAATTGGAAGGGATAACAACTGCATCAGCAGAATTTAAATATGAAATAGGAATTTCTTCTAAGGGGATTAATCTTTGTAATGTAGACTCGGAAGCTAAATAAGGATCTATTGCAATAATAGGTGCTCTTTGATAATCAAGTATATAGTTACCATTTTTACATCCGTCAACTTCCATATGAAGATGTGGTCCACCTCCTCGGGGGTCTATGAGACCAATTTCATCACCACGAGCAACCGAATCACCTACATCAACCGAGGGGAATAAATGAACATACTGGAGACATAATTCCCTTTTTTCCCATTTAACATCACCATTTCGATAAACAATAGGCATTCTAACGTCTATCCCCGTACCTATAATAAGTTTATGTACGTCTGGTGGATCACCATTAGGGACGTTAACAGTAAATCTTTGATATACAGTACCTGAATAAGCTGCTCTGACCGGAGTATTTCCTAACGTTCCAAAATCTATACCATCATGTTTATCATGGGCACAGGGAAATTGTCCACTAGTACATGGATTAGTTCTACCATCATACGCAATTGCAATTCCAGTATCATTATACAAATCTGGTAACGCATCTTGACCAAAAGGTGAACCAGGACGTTGAAAATTTGCATTAGGATAAAATGGTACAGTTAAAAAAGATAAGTCTCCTGGTGTTGGAGTTGCTAAAACTATCGTTGGTGTAGGACTAGCTGGAACATTAGTAGCTGTAGGACTAAGTTCAGGTGTTTCAGTTGGTGGGGTTTCTCTCCAAAAAGTACCCATACCTGCATTACCTAAATACAAACTTCTCCCATCCACTGGTATATCATAGCCACCATCTCTTATTGCATCATATTGACAAATCTCCTCAGCAGGTTGTTCAAAATCTGTAACTACTTCAAGAGGTACCCCCCCTTTCTAATCTAAGTGATTCATCTGGATATAAAAGTTCTAGGTTATTTTCTCGAAGACAAGACTCAATTAAATCCCTTTCAAACGCACCATCTCTTAACACAGGTTCAGAACAAATTATTCTTCTATACGCATCACCAAAATCAGAGTCAGTGCAATAGGGCAATATTTCTTGAGTGGGCGTTCCATCATTACTCCTAGTAGGACTCGCTGTAGCAGGTGGTTTAGTAGGATTATCCGTTACAGTAGGCGTAATATTCCCTATTACCGGTGAAGTACATGCTGCCAAAAGAGTAGCAGCCGCAGTTAGGAATAATCCCATTTTTGATTTTAATGAAAGTTTCGAAGAACTTCCATTAAATGGAAGTGCCCCAACTGTACTAGATGCTCTATATTTCCTCCCGTATCCTAACCTTTCCCACCAATCATCACCGAAATCAGGTGATCCAGCAGCAACAACAGAAATAGCTCTCCTTAACCCTCCAGGTCTACGAGCAAGATCATAAAATTGTTTTATTTGGTTAGTGGAACCCATCAATTCCTACCCTATCTAATGTCTACCACCCAAAAAGATTTAAACCTTTCCCTTTCCAGAATAGAAAAACCTCTACAAAAAACTTCGTCCAAAATGAACGATTCCAATATTTTAGTGAAGCTAGTATATAAAAATTGAGTTCCTCTTTTAATTGTAAGGAGGGAATAGACTCTGGAAAGCATTTTCACTTCCCCTCGCATTATTATATAAATCCTTTAATTGAAAATATGCATCTCTATTTCCACTACAAGCAGTTAATATTAAATTTTCCTGATCTGGTATCTGTCTCATGAGCAATCGTAAATTATCGGGATGGTAGAAACCAGCAGCGACTTGGCAACCGAAAACTTCAGCACAACATTCTTGAAATCTAGCATAAACACCAAAACGAGTACCCAAACCTTCAGATTCACCTCTGAAACATTCTGCTAAATTTAGATTATTAGCTGCCTGCAAAGAATGCCATGCTTCATGTTGAAGTATTCTTTTCCAAGATGCGACTGGCCTACTATTCACCGCATAATCTGGAACAAATACACAATATGGACAACCGGCTATATTTGTAGTATCAATACCTTCATCAGGACCTGTTGTAGCAACAAAATTTCTTCTTCTTAGATCATCATATATTACCTTAAAAATACCCTCTGAGTCTGAAGAGACTACATACAGTTCTATATCAATTCCCTCTTCCCCCAAAATTTGAACCGCAGTATGAACATTTGAAATAGATGGATTTACTTTTACCTGATTTATAGTTTGTTCTTGGGTAATACTATTACCTCTTTGGGTAGTAGATTCAGAACTATGATGTTGTTTTATATATTTTAACTCCTCTTTGAGCATATCTGCAAATCTCTGAGGAGAGAGATCACTAGGTGGGTTATATTCTGATTCTGGGATATCTAAAGGTCTATCTGCAAATAAAGGTCTATCTGCAAATCTCTGAGGAGAGAGATCACTAGGTGGGTTATATTCTGGTATCATTCCCCTGTGATATCTTAGACCATCTAAATCTAAACTAGAAACAATAACTGATTTTTTGGGGTTTTCTGGTGGTTCCACTGCTTGAAATTTTGATGGAGTAAAACCCCCTAATAATAAAGAAAATATCATATTTAATAATAAAAATACGTCTCTTTTCATACTATTTATCCTATTTAATTAAAAAATAGTAAAATATTTAAACCTTTCCCTTTCCAGAATAGAAAACCCTCTACAAAAATCTTCGCTCAAAAATTACAACCTCAATATTTAAGTAAAACTAGTATATAAAACTTCAATGGAAATAGGAATTTTTCTGATGGAAAAATAACCCCCTAGAAACTTTTCATTAGATAAATATCTGGAAAAACTAATAATTATCGACATTAAAATCAATTAAAATAGAGGGTGTACAAACTTGGAAGCAAAATCTATTATGTTATATTTAACTAACAACTGTAACTTACAATGTCCTTATTGTTTTGTGGAGAAGGATACAAGAGATATGGATTTCAAAATAGCCAAAAATACAGTGGATTTTCTTTTAAGCCAGGGTAAAGGAAGTAGAAGTTTTAACATAAATTTTTTTGGTGGAGAGCCCCTTTTAAAATTCAATTTAATTAAAGAAATTATTCAATATTCAAAAAAGGAAAGTAAAAAATATGATAAGGAAATCACCTTTGGTATTACAACAAATGGAAGTTTGTTCACAAAAGAAATAGTTGATTATTTTTGGGAAAATAATGTTGGAATATTATTTAGTTGGGATGGAGATAAAAAACGAATAATGAAGGTAAAGGGCTCTAAAGCTTATAAACGAATGTTAAATTCTGTTAAATTATTGAAAAAGAAAGGTTATAATTTACAGGCTAGAACAACTGTAAGTCCACATGATTTGAGAATGGTAGACTTTGTAAAATATATATTGAAAATTGGATTTAATGGGATATCTTTCTGCCCAATGACAGGATCAAAAGATTGGAATCAAGAAGAAACAGACGAGGCTTATATGAAACTGGCTGATTATTATATTGAACAAACGAGAAAAGGTAAAGTTCCTGAACTGAGTTATATTGAAAAAGACTTATTGATAAGTATAGGATTAAGAAAACCTTCTTCGAGACCCTGTGGTGCTGGTAAGGGTTTGCTTGCTGTAACAGTGGATGGTAAAATACTTCCTTGTCAACATCCGGAAACATGGGAGAAAAATCATATCTTGGGAGATGTCTTTGATAAGAAAATAGACAAAGATATCAGAAAACCATTTCTTAATTACACAAGAGATGATTTTTTGGGCTGTGAATCCTGTATAGCAAGAGCACATTGTATAGGTGCTTGTCTACATTGTAATTATGATGAAAATAAAGATATATTAAATCCATGGAAAGGTGGGTGTATATGGACTAGAGCAAGATATAAAGCGGTTAAACATATTTTTAGAGAATTATATGTTAAAGAAAAAAACATTCATCTAATTAAAAATGTACTAAAAAATAGAGTGGGTTGGCTCAACCCTGCCAGAGAAACTATTTTTGATGTTAAAGATTTGGAAGATCATAAAAAGGATGGGAAATTAGAAGATATCTCATTTAAAATAGATGAAGAAGATTTGAAAAGTAGAATAGGAGATAAAATAATTAGATTTTTAGATAAAATCCGAGGAACAAATAAAAATATTAGAGTAACCAAACCATTACCCCCCTGTATATTTAATTTCAATTCAATAGAAACCTTTAGAAAATACAATATTCCCATGGCTAAAAACCCTCAATTTCGAATCCCAAAATCTGAAGAAATTAAAATTGATTCTTGTGACAGAAACAATGAACCTGAGGCTGAGGAAAAAAAATTCAAAGAGCTTTACCAATATTACATTCAAAATGCTGATATACCTGAAATTTGTGAAAATTGTGTACATAGAATAAGAGGTAATTGTAATTATGGATATTTTGGATTTTGAAATTACATAAATAATTATATCTAAATAATATATTCTGAAACTATGTTCCGTCGGCTTGACCTAAAAGTAGGATTTAGATGTAATAATTGGTGTAGATTTTGTGCTCAAGCTCATAAACGAGATAAGGGGGATAAAAGCACTCAAGAAATAAGGAAAGAACTGGAGGAAGGTAGAAAAGATTGTGATTCCGTGGTTTTCACTGGTGGAGAACCTACAATTAGACCTGATATTCTAGAAATAATTTCATACGCGAAAAAGCTTAATTATAATCCTATACAAATTCAAACTAATGGGAGGAAGTTCTATTATAAGCCATTCTGTGAGCAGATAATTCGAGCGGGTGCTAATGAGTTTGGTCCTGCCTTACATGGGCATATCCCAGAATGCCATGACTTTTTAACTAGATCTCCTGGAGCATGGAAACAAACTGTACAGGGAATAAAAAATCTCAGAGAATTAAATCAATATATAATTATGAACACCGTAGTTGTTAAACCAAATTATAGGTATTTACCTGAACTTGCTGAATTATTTGTCAAATTAAGAGTAGATCAATTTCAATTTGCCTTTGTTCACGCGGTTGGTAATGCTTGGGAAAATTATGATATGATGATGCCTTGGTTATCTTTGGCAGTTCCGTATATCAAAAAGGGTTTGCAAGTAGGTATAGATAATGGAATCAAAGTAATGGTTGAGGCTGTTCCATTCTGTCTTATGGACGGCTATGAAAAATATTGTTCTGAAATATTCATACCTCCAACCCAGATAAGGGATCTGGGTGGAATTGTTGATCCTAAATTTGAGGAAACTAGGGTAAAGGAAGGTAAAGTAAAGCATAAAAAATGTAAAAAATGTAAATATGATTTAGTTTGCGAGGGACCTTGGAAAGAATATCCTGAGAAAAGAGGATGGGATGAATTTGAACCTGTATCTGGAAAGAAGATTAAAAATTTTGAGGAGATTTAATTGACAAAGGTTTCCATAGTTAAATGTAATAATTATTCTAAAATAAAGAAATCGGTCAAAAAGAGTTTAGACTTACTTGGAGGATTAGATAAATTCGTTGAAAAAGGGGATAAAGTTTTATTAAAACCCAATATTTGTGAGCCATTCCCGCCAGAAAAACATGCTAATACTCATCCAGAATTGGTTAGAGTAGTAGTAGAATTAGTGAAGGAAGTTGGTGGAGAACCAATAATTGGAGAACTTACAACAGGAAATTCACCAGGAAGAACACAGGAAGCATTTGAAAAATCTGGTATAAAAAAAATAGCCGATGAAACGGAAACTCCAATAAGAAATTTTCAACAGGAACCTTTTATTGTTAAAGATATTCCCGACTATAAAGTCTTGGAAAAGACTGACTTTGCTAAAGCATTGTTTGATGTTGATGTGGTTATGAATCTTCCCAAACTGAAATCTCACGGTATTACTTTTCTCACTGGTGCTGTCAAAAATTGTTTTGGATGTATTCATCCTGGGGAAAGGGAGTATTTACATCGAGAATTTTCAGAAAGAGAGCAATTTTCCCATGGTTTACTAGATGTTTACTCTTACATTAAACCCCAATTGAATATTATGGATGCTGTTGTTGCCATGGAAGGAGATGAGGGACCATCGCATGGAAATCCTCGGAATATAGGTTTAGTTATTACAAGTGAGGATGGAGTTGCCTTAGATACAATATCTGCGAAGATAACTGGCCATAATCCTTTAGCAATTCCTACCTGTAGATTAGGGGGAGAAAGAAAAATAGGTGAGGTTGATATAAGTAAAATTAAAGTCGTTGGTGAGGAACTGGAAGATATACTTAGAGAAGAGTTTGTTAAACATAACCTATTTCATGATCACAAAAGAGAGAAAGGATTTGGAGCAGAATATATCTATGAACCTCAAATAATTTCGGAAGAATGTACAGCTTGTGGGACTTGTGTTGATGCTTGCCCGGTAAATGCAATCAAAATTGTTGATGGTAAAGCTAAGATAGATTATGAGAAATGTATTAAATGTTTTTGCTGTCAGGAGGTTTGTCCTTCTGGAGCGGTGAAAATTGAGAAGAAATGGTTAATAGATAGATTTGCTCCTTATGTTAAGAAAGGTAAAAAAATACAATTAATTGATAAAAAGATCGCCAATGAAATTATTTTCATCAACGGATTTGAACTTGAAAGAATAGAAAAACTAGACAAAAATAAATTGTATCTGATTAAATTTGAATTAAATCGCAGTAAGCTCAACACCGAAACGGGACAAAAAATAATGGAAATTTTATTTGAACTTGAGAACAAAGGAATTAAATTCAAACTTTCCAGGCCTTTATTCCCTTGTTTATTTGGTAAAAGATGGGATGAAGTGAAAGAACAATATGGATTTCCTACCGACTGTATGGATTGCCTGGAATTATTTTCAGTTGAAAAGGATGGGATGACTAAAGGCTGCTTTGCTATAGATAATAAATTAGGCCCAAAATTCGAATATATGAAGGATAGATATCAATTATGGGAATATTTTTACACTTTTTTAGAGAATATAAAAGTTAACGAAAAATGCCAAAGCTGTATTTATTTTATTAGGAATAAATGTAAAGGGATGTGTTTGGGAAAGTGAACTTCCGATCAGTATACTTGTATAAACTTTTATAAACCAGCAATTCCAACTATTATCTGGGGTGATGTGATGCCTGTTGATATACCAATGGGAATTGTGATGGCGTTGTCGGTTTATTTAGCTGCTTGGTTGTTTAAGAAATCTAATTTTGGTTTCGGTGAAGAAGGATGGAAGTGGATAATCACAGGGGCTACAATGTTTTTAGTAAGTGAAAGCATGTGGAAAGTTGGTTGGAATTTGATGGGACTAGATACAGGAAGCTTATTAAATTGGATTAATTTAGGGATAAGTTTATTTGGCCTGTTAATGATATTTTTCGGTGCTATCAAAGTAATGATGTCAATGTTTTCGGAAAGTAGCCATAAAATGGTTCCAAATAGACCTTGATTTCTAAAGTTTTTATTTTTTATTTACTAATTCTTCTTAGTTATCTTTTCAAAAAGGTGTCAATATCCCAGCAGATTTACTAAGATTAGGGTTATCTTGTAACGAGAAATGTCTATTTTGCACAGTTGCTAATGGTCCTGATAAAGATTTGACTACAAAAGAAGCTAAAAAGAAAATTGAGTTTCTAGCAGATAATGGTTCAGGTACTATTGCTTTTACGGGTGGAGAACCAACCATCAGAAATGACTTATTGGAATTGATCGAATATGTAAAAGACGTTGGGGTCCAAAAAGTGGAATTACAAACTAATGGAGTTAAATTAGAAGATAAGAATTATGTGAAAAAACTTGAAGAAGTTGGATTAGATTTTATACTTCTGGCTATCCATTCTCATCTACCGGAAAAATATGATCTTTTAACCCAAACCAAAGAAAATTTTAATAAAATAATCAAATGTTTAGAGAATCTGAATGACTCAAAAATAGAAGTAAGTATATCTCATGTAATTAATAAAGAAAATTATAAATCTCTTGTTAAATTTGTTAAATTCATCAAAGAAAGAGCCCTTAAGATAAATTACTTTTATTTTGGGTTTGTTAGACCTAATGGGAGAACATTAGAAAATAAATGGCTTGTACCTAAATTGAGTGAAATAGAAAAGTATCTGTATGAATCATTTGAATACTGTAAAAAAAAGGGAATAAATTTTAATGTGGAAGGGATTCCTCTATGTTATATGAAGGGATTTGAAAATCATAATGATGAAATTAAAAGAGTGAAAAATGGTTCTTTTATACACATTGAAAGAAATGAAGTCAGAGAAGATACTCATAGAAGACATTTATTAGAAGATAAAATGAAAGGTAAACAATGTAAATTCTGTAGAGTTAATAAAGTATGTCCTGGTGTTTGGAAGGAGTATGCTGAAATATTTGGAACAGATGAACTTTTCCCTGTTTTCGAAGAGGTTGATTTGGATGGTTGATCTAGCTGTTGATCAGAGATGTAATAGCGCCTGTATAATGTGCACTACAGTTAGACCTGCTGATAATAAAAATGTTAATCAACATACTCCAAGTTTTGATGAGGTATGTGATATAATTCACAATACTCCTAAGGATGAGAAATATTTTTCAATAACTGGCGGTGAGCCCACTTTAAGAAAGGATCTACCTCAAATAATTAAATTTATTCGTAATACACATCCAAATACCGAAATCAAACTTTTGACAAATGGGAGGAAATTTTGTTTGGGTAATTACGTTGAAAAAATTACAAAATCGGATGTGAATTATTATATTATTCCTATTCATGCCCATGCTCCAGAATTACATGATTTTATAACCCGAACTCCCCAGAGTTTTGATCAGACTATCAGAGGTATTAAAAATCTTCTTAAACTTGATAAAAATGTCGAGATAAGGGTTGTTATCCATGGAGTAAATTATCCGTTTTTAGGTGAACTATCTGGACTAATTGTTAGAACATTTCCAAAGGTTTCAAGAGTTGTATTTCTTTACTTTGATGCTATTGGTAGTGGTTCTTTAAACAAAAAAAGACTCTTTGTTAAGATGAGCAAAGTAATTCCCCATTTAGAGAAAAGTGTTGGAAATTTAACTAATAACGGAATTGAAACACACATTTACCATATACCTCACTGTACTATTAATAAGAAATATTGGAATTTAATTCCTGGAAAAACGGTTGAGAGCAGAAGGATAATGTTCAAAGAAGAATGTAAAAATTGTAAATTTAAAGATGGCTGTCCCGGGATTTGGAAAACTTATGCAAAGTGGATCGGAACTGATGAGTTCAAGGTGATTAAATGAAACCGAAGATTGTGTTACTATGGCCACTTCAAAGATCGTATTCACCTTATCTCTCAATTCTATATTTATCTAAACTCCTAGAAAAAGAAGGTTTTGAAAATTCGGTGGTTTTATCAAATCTCATTGTTGGAAATGAAATGTTAAAATTACCAGATAATGTTCAGAAAAATCCCGACAAAGCATTGGATAAAATTATTAAAATTGTTGAGAAATTGGAACCAGATATCTTAATCATAGGAAGTTGGCGAGAACATACATCTTTTATTGCTGAATTTGTAAGGAGATTTAAACCTAAAAATGAAAATGCAAAAATAGTTTTGGGAGGCCATCACCCCACATTTATTCCTGATGAGATTTTTGGTCTAATTCCAGAAGTTGATTTTTTAATTCAAGGGGAAATGGAATATTCTGGTTTAGAATTAGTAAAAAACATCTCAAAAAACAAAAAAGTAGGAAAAATAAAGGGAATTTCATTTAGAAAAAATAATAAAGT
>Ga0180433_10009003_pt1 | contig 12301 bp, 9 predicted proteins | sample SS_ome_8_FD_132980 | JGI IMG/M metagenome (GOLD analysis project Ga0180433, IMG submission 132980) | Hypersaline lake sediment archaeal communities from the Salton Sea, California, USA - SS_1_D_1 metaG | ecosystem: Environmental > Aquatic > Non-marine Saline and Alkaline > Hypersaline > Sediment... | reverse complement strand
TAGATACGGTTGGTTTGGATGTCGAGATGGTACGCAAATATGTTAAATATCAAGAAGACTTAGAACGCAGAGGGGAACAACAGAAATTATTCTGATTGTAAGAGCGCGGGGACAACTCACCCTTGGCCCTTTCAGGGTCAAGGCAATGTATCCCCTTTTAGGGGTTCCCAATACCGGCCCCTCTGGGGTCGGTCGTTTATTCTTCCAAATGATTTCATTCAGTGGGTTATTCGTTCTCGGCTGCATTCAATGATTTTATCCGCCTTCCCAGAAAACTATAAATTTACCCCTGGGGCTCCATGGAGAATTACCCCCGAATCACAACCTTATATCCGACGAGTCATAGCGATCGTTTGAGTTCATCAATGGTTCGGAATTCACACAGATCCGCGGAATGCCTGCGCAGCCATGTACGAAGCCTCTCGTCAAAGAGCCGGGCTCCGTCGGCAAGTCGACCTAAAGGTCCTGATGACAGCATCATCAGATCGGGAAGTCCGGCTTTGAGATACGCCGAAGCTGCTTCCGTATATAGTGCGAAATCTCCCCAGCTGGGGCGGTCCCGCGTCTGTGAGAGAATCTTTGTTACATCGGATTGAAGATGGTATGCCTCGAGGCCGGCGGCTACCCTGTCTCCTTTATCGCACGCCGACAGGAGTTTGCGGATCATGTCTTTCATTTCCGGATAGGCATCTCCGAATGCTTCGCGGACCGTTCCTTCTGCCGGGAGGAGATCCTCGGGAGCGCGGAGAACGAGACGCGTATCGCATAGAAGTTCATCGGCAGCCCGGAGAACTGCGTTCACGTCAGACGAATCGGCGAGAACAGAGATGTGTTCGCGTAGTTTTCGGGGTCGATCAGTCAGGGCTTCTGTCCCGTTCCCCGACAAAGCTCCGCCAAAACCGCTGGGGAATGTCACCTGGTTAACCAGGGCCAGGCATTCCCATACACCTTCAATGAGATGCCAGGCGGCAAATCGGACATCGGCCGGTTCTCCGTCGCCACACGCCACTCGTAACATACCCAGACGATGCGCGACACGTGCAAAAGCCTTCAGGGACCTGTTAACCATTTCCGGGCGACTATCCTTTTTCTCCAAGTCGTAACTTCTCTGCTTCAGTTCTGCCAAGCGACTAGCCTGAGCGGGTGAACGGACGTAGAGCGTCTTTGCTTCTCGGACAAGTGCTGGAGCGAATGACCACCCTCGCAAATGGCCTGTTGCGAATCCCTCCAGCGTCTCCCATCTGATGGCCCAGAAATCATATAGAACGCCATCAAGAAGGAATGTCCTGCCTAATGGAGGATTCTTTCCTTCGGCGGGCGTATAAAAGATATCCAGATCAGAGTCTTTTCTGGCTTCTCCCCGGGCCTGGGAGCCATAATAGGCGATGAGATCTACGTCTTCTCCGTAGTTCTCAACGGCATGGGAGACCAATACATCTGCAACGGTAAATACGTCATGCATGACCGGAATCTCCTCCAGAGAAACGCTAGGGATCATTCTTGGTGATCCGATGCAAATTCAGTCTACTCGTCGTTCCTTCTTGAAACTTTTAGAAGTTTAAAAAACGGCCACTAAATTCGTATATCTTCTTTCGGTGATTTCCATGCATGCCAGGCAATCAATACGGTAATGATGAACATGAATATCAATATCAAGCAATTTGCAACTTCAAACCATCCAGCAATAAGATTACTAAAGAAGTAAAATAGAATAAGAATTGAACATACTAAACCTAAAATTATGTTTAGCCATCGAGTTAACGAGTAATTTAAAACATGAGTCATATAAGCCATAGATAGAGGTATTATCCACCAAAATGCAAATGATATGATAGTTCCCTGATTGAGCTTCCCGTTAGCCATCATTCTTGTTGTCATTATTTGATTTAAAATACCTGGTTCAATAAACCATATAATCATTGCCGCAGATGAGCATACAGCAAATGAAATCCAGAGTATTGAAATCCTTATCTTATATTGTAAAAATTCCATAGTTTCTTACCTTCTTTTGTAATGCCGTTATATAAATACTCAAGGTAGCACTTAACTAAATACATAACCAATATTCTAACACAGAAAAAATCCTCAATAGCTGGTATCGCACGAATATTGGCATATGAAACGATCCAATGGAATGTGAATTTAACGTCCTTCGTTCGTTCTCATCGGAATCCATGACAGTGAACTCAGGCTTTCTGGATATATGCTCGGCTTTTATGTAAAATCCCTAAATGCAATACACGAACCTAGTTTACACTAGTTTACTAGTCTACTGGCCCTAGTTCTTCATGAAAATCAGAAACGATTCTTAAGACCATATTTATCCGTTGGGTGTTGAGAAGAAAATATACGAATTTTGTGAGGGCATTAGTGCCGGTATCATCTTCGTATGGACTCCCATGAAGATGCCGACGAGGGAAGAATAAAGAATTGCACTGAGATAGGCTACGGCTGAATGGAAGAGAAGTCGCGTCCAACGACACCCTCGCGAAGCTTTGGTTTGGCGAACGGTTATGGTCGCCCTTGACAGATGGGTCATCTAATATGGAATTTAATGATGTTTTTATGTAAGATGTATAAAAATTTAAAATTATAAAAGACGTATTGATATTTAATATTATGTATTGATAATATATAATAGAAATTGAATATGAATATAAAATTTAAACAAATAAATGAAATAAAATACACCAAAAATATCGTAGGTGTATTGATATTTTTGATATTAATATTGAGCTGTTGTCAGGACTTGTTACATAATCATAAACCTGATGGCAAGCATCATCATGATTGTCCGGCCTTTCAAATATTTTTAATATTTAATAATGCGATTATATTATATTTTATCTACTTGTGTATTTATTTAGCATCGATATTAATAGCATTAATTGAATATGACTACATACAGAAACAAGCAAATAGCGATATTAACTGTCGCGCCCCTCCGTATTTAGCCGATATTACATAATTACAACGACTTTGTCAGTGTACAAAACGCTGTTTTGACGCTATGCCATTGTATCACTCTGAGATAGTGGCGGATATCACGGCGTTGTGGAAGACTGCATCCAAAAATATACAGAATGTGCATGGATGGATTATACGGAGAGCCCGGATTCACCCGCGGGTCTTCATCCGTATACACGTAATTCACGGCTTTGTACGTGGAATCCCTTCAGATATAAAGAAATTGCATTCTGAAAAATTGTTGTGACGAAATCTATTTCATCCGAAAGAAAGTTACGGGATACTTATGTATACGAATTTCAAATACCTTATGGTTTTTGTTCTATTCATGACCGTCTTTTCATACGCATCGTACGGTCAGCAGACATACGGCAGTATCGAGGGCATCGTGATGAGCGGCGATAATGAGCGTCTGATCGGCGCTGATATCATACTGCCGAACCTCGAACGCGGCGCGAGTACCAATGATCAGGGAGAATTCAGAATAACCTATATCCCGGCGGGTACCTATAACGTTTCCGTCAGATATATCGGGTATGAATCCGACAGTAAAAATGTCATGGTAATTGAAGGTGAAACAAGCCGGATCGTATTCAAACTGAATCGATCCGTACTTGAATCGGAGCCCGTTGTGATCACGGGCAGTCCCATAGCGGTGGATCCTCTGGACTCGCCGCAGGATATAAGCTCTATCAGTGGTCGCGAAAAAGTCCGGATGCAATCCGCTTCACTTGGCAGGACGATCGAATCAATCCCCGGAATATATAACATGTCCGCAGGTTCCGTGGCCGGCAAACCGATTATTCGCGGGCAGACCGGTGAACGGATTCGAGTACTGAGTGACGGCGTGGCTCAGGAATACCAGCAATATGGCGAACGTCATGCTCCGAACATAGATCCGTTCAATTCGGAACGGATTGAAATCATTAAAGGAGCGGCCAGTCTACTGTACGGTTCTGACGCCATAGGCGGCGCCGTGAATCTGATACCGTATCGTTTTCATATTGCTACCGGTAAACAGAACGAATTCCGGGGATCGGTATCTACCGCCTATCATTCGAACAACGGCGAATTTATGGCTGGAGCCAGATTTGGAGGATCGGTGGGGAAAGCCGGTTTCAATGGTGCCCTGGTTCGAAGAACAGCGGGGAATTTCCTTACCCCGGAGATAGATTCGTTTACCGAGACACAGAAGAGCGGAGATCCGAAATTCACGGGAGAGATAGATCATACCGATTTTAACCAGTTGAATGGATCATTGGCCGCGGGTATTCTGACATCGCCTGGATTAATCTCGTTTAACTATGATCATTACTTCAATTCCAATAATTTTTTGCTGCCTACAGGTTCACCCATCGGGCTGCGTCTCGTCAATCAAATTGCCACGGTAAAAGGGAATTTCCCATTCGGACGGTTCATAGGTAAACCGAAATTTAGTTATCAACGTAATCACCGTCAGGCAACAAAAGGAGGCCAATCGCGAGACGATTTGCCTGATTCCGCCAATGTGGATTTGATATCCGAGGTCTACACCGGTCGTTTTGAAGCGGAGCATCTCGGGATATCCGATTTTTCCGGTACCGTGGGTGCGGAGATTAAGTACTATGATCATGAAAACATCGGATTAGTTCCGCTGCAACCGACGGGTCATTTTACAAATATTGCTTTATTCGGCTTTGAGGAATGGCGAGCGAACAGGCTGACGTTGAATTTCGGTGCACGTTTTGATCATCGTTCACAGGAATTTATCGGATCAGAGACAAATCCACTCTTGCCGGAAGACGACAAAAAGACGTTCTCGTCCTTTTCCGGTGCTTTTGGAGTTTCGTACAAAATATCAGGTAGGTTTACAGCCGCGGCGAATATCGGACGCGGTTTCAGAACACCTAGCTTTTTCAACCTGTATGTCTATGGGTATCACGGTGGTGTATTCGCTTTCCAGATCGGAAATCCCGAACTGAAGAATGAAACGTCGCTGGATATCAGTTCCTCATTGCGTTTCCGGAGCCGGCGGATGGAAGCATCGGCCACGGTGTATCAGAATAGAATCAATAGCTATATCTACTTGTATAATGCGCCCGATCATCCATTGGCACCGCAGGGTGAGACCTTTATTTTCGCCCACGGTCAGGCGGATGCAGTGCTTACCGGACTTGATCTGAGTTTCAAGACAAATGTGTCGGACTGGTTGATACTCACGGGCAATTACTCATTTATCAACAGCACGTTTGACGGCGGCCCGTACGAGAATGATGAGCTGCCGCTCATGCCTCCGGATCGCGTTTGTGGTGAAGCCAAATTCCTTATCCCCGACATGGCGGTTTTTCATTCACCCTATGTTCTATTCAATATGAAACATGTGGGCGAGAAATCGGCAGCGGGAGAATATGAACCATTCGGACAGTTCGATGCCGGTATCGGTCCTGATATTCCGTTTGGAGTATGTTCAACTGACGCATATTCTCTATTGAACATCGGTATCGGGTTTGATATGACTGTTTTTGATCTGCCCGTAAATGTGGATTTTGAGGTCACCAATGTATTGGATGAAGACTATCGTGATTTTCTGGACACGTATAAAGGCTACGCATTATCACCGGGAAGAAGTTTTAACGTGAAATTGGATGTGCCTATAGGTTAGTACCACGAACGGAACACGAGAAATCCGTTGATGCCATAAGGTCGCGTTTGGTCCCGTGCTTGACGTTTATGGAGCGGGACCAAGCGATCTTTCCAGTAAGGAAGATATGGTTTTCGGCCGGTTTAAAGCGAAGGTGGATCAATGGTTTCAAGGTTAAGAGAAATGAGAGAAATCCTCCCCGGCATTCTTTTTAAAAGGAGGAAGTTAGATCTTTCTTCGATAGGTACTATTCTAACATTAGAATAGTGCCATGGATTTATCTTTTTCGATTATGGAGGGTCATTCTCCGCAATGGCCTTCTTGACTCCAATCTCTTCGCGGCTGATGCCGGTCCTACATTCATCATTCATCAATCGACACTCATCAATTCCTCACAGATTCATCACAGACTCCTCACTTCTTAACTTCTTAACTTTCAACTTCTAACATGCTACTTTCAATTGACTGAGACATCCGAACTTTCGATCCCGATCCCGATCCCGATTCCGATCAATCAGCATTCATCATTTCTCAACGCGTCACTCCTGAGCTACCCGTTCACATGATTCAACCGGAGAATCATGCTCCGTCTTAACCTATGAATCGGCAACTGAGGACGATGCGGAGATCGTCCCTCCAAGGAAAGAACTCTAAACAAAATTTCTCTTCGCGGCTGATGCCGGTCCTACATTCATCATTCATCAATCGATACTCATCAATTCCTCGACGTCCCTCCGATGCGTATCATACGACCTATGGCTGGATGAAAGTTGCCTACGGCGAGTTGAAAGTTCAAAGTTGAAGGTTTGTGAAGAGGTCTGCCTTTTCGGGAGGAGGAGTTCAGATACTTCCTCGAATGGTACTCTTTTAAGCAAGTATGTGAGAATTTTATGTATTGCCGAGCGGAAACGTGAGTCCAGCCAAAATTTGTAAACCTTTGCTTTTTACTACAGGATCAGATGGTTCTTTATTAATGTTTGTAAGACCAAAAACATAGCGTGTTTCCAAAAACATTGAATTGCTGCCTATGGGCACACTCAAACCGGCACCTAAGCCAAGACCGAAATCAATACTCTCTGTTCCATCCTTTATATCAATATCATTATGCTGACTATCCCAGCTTATGTATTTTTTTGCGCTCAGGCAGAAACCGATGGTTGGACCAGCAATGAGGTAGGGCTTGATTCTTTGAGTTGTAAAGGTATACATCATCATCACAGGTATTTCGAAGTATGCCGATTCAAATTCATAATCTACTCCGCCCGGGGCCTCATCCGTTTCAAACTTCACGCCCTTTTGCAGATACATCGGCTCCAAACGCAGCGCCAAGTATTTGCCTAGACGATAGTCAAAAACACCACCAACCGCGAAACCTATTCGGTTGGATAAATCAATTCCTTCCATAGGGGGATCTTGGCTGATGTTTGCCAGATTTAATCCGGCAAAAAAACCAAGATTTACTTGTGCGTCGACTTGAGGAATCATACCAAGTATAAACAGCACAAATAATGAAATACATACCTTTTTCATGATATATTCCTCTCTTTTAGTACCATCTGCATCATACACTCTTGTATGATTCTTAATATACACATCAAATAATGAATCATCAGGTCTAAACATGTCTAACGAACCTGCGTATCCGGCGAGCCCGAAGGGCGAAATCCGGTTAACGCACTAGTTAACCCCTACAGTTTGTTTGCCTGATAAATATTTACTGATTTTGCTATTTTCTGAATGATGGGGGCAATTGTAGATTGGTCTGAGATTTGGCAACCTGCTTGAATAATCATCACCTTATTTTGGTTTTCAAAGAAGTATACTAATTGATAAAGATAGTATTTTTTACCACTGCGATTTGCTGTCAATTCAAGTTCAAGGCAGGGGATATCATTTACAGTTATCATTTGGTTTTTGATAATATCCCCATTCAAGTCAGAGGTAGATTTGTTTGTATACGAGGTGGAAAATTGTTCAATGGATTGGGAAAGATTTGTTATCCGAAACTGTACGCCAGATGAGCCATTCGGGTGATTGACTTCTGAGACAACAATGCCCGATCTATAAATGCGGGCGTGCCAGTTTTGGGGGTGGCTGAATTGATAGCCATGCTCTGCATCGGAAAAGGATGTGAATAAACGGGCTTGTTCTTCGGCATTTGGCGAATTGCAGCTGAGAAGAAGCAGCATCGCGAGTAAGACTGACGAAAAATATGTGTTGCGCATCGTGATAGTGTTTTGGGCCTAACGTAGCCATCGCCGGCGGGAATGGAGCGTAACGGAATTACCGTCCGAGTGCGTGGCATTATTAGATCCCATTTTATCTTTGTTTTTTGCCAGTTTCTGTTTCAAAAACCCGAAAAAGAGCTTCCAATCCTGAAGACAAAGGGCAAAAAAGGCTCCAACTGTTCCCGCAGATGCCAGACCAACCGGGCATCCGTGTTGCCCGCAAAAGGGACAAACAGCGAAGGCAGCATAAAGACCTGTAAATCCAAACCACCAGCCAAAGAATCTGAACAGGTGACCAAATGGCGACAGCTTTCTTCTGGTGTGTTTCAGTTCACCCTCTTCTGATGTCGCTCTTTTTTCGTCTTTCTTTTCCATAGTTCTAACCAATATCAAAGTAAAATTATAATCATAAATTGCCTGATATCGCTCTTAGTTGACGGAAAAAACGACAGAATGCATTCGATTTTGCCATGAATGATCGTTTCTCTCGCACTAATTTGGATCATATTTGAACGATATTCAATCAAAAATAAGTCAGTTCGGAAGGTATTACAAAGGGAACAATTTGATCTATAATCATACAATAAAATTCTCAAAATACATTCTGTTCGATGATTTTGGATTGTGTTGTACGTTCCGATGCTCAATGCAACCGAAAATCGTAAGGTTTCTCTCAAAGCCATAATTATCCGTCGGAAGTTGAGAAGAATACATATAATTCTTGTGAGGGCACTATTGCTGACATCGTGTCCTTGTGAATTCCCCTGAAGATGTCAGCGGGAGAATTGTCAACAATTGACCAAGATAGGCAATGGCGGAATTGGGGAGCGGAGCACATTATCCGCAGCACCTATAGCTTTAGAAGCCCGAACACCCTCGAATACTGACCATTGACCTTTGACTCGTGACATCTTTCCAATGGGAAGGATGCTGAGGACGTTGCGGAGATCGTCCCTCCAAGGAAAGAACTCTAAACAGAATTTCTCTTCGCGGCTGACGCGGCTCCAACATTCATCAATCGACACTCATCAATTCTTCGACGTCCCTCCGATGCGTATCAGACGGCCTATGGCCGGTTGAGGACGCCTACGGCGAGTTGAAGATTGAATGTTTGTGAAGGAGTTTTCCTTTTTGAGAGGAGGAGGTCAAATTCTTCCTTGAATGGTACTATTCTAACATTAGAATAGTGCCTATTGTTTCAATCTCTTCCTATCCGTCACTTTCTTAGTTCTCGCTCGCTACCTTTTGCTATCTTCAGATGTAGAGCTTCATACTTATCGCGCGGCACTTCGTATGAAAATGATATATGGTCTATAATGGACGTAAGGATTTCACGAGGATGTTGTTGTTGAACTTCATGCTGTTGATAATACCCTGGGAATCGGTCCCGAATACATAGTATTTGCCCAATTTCCCGTCACCTTTGATCTGACGGAAAACATTCCCCTCTATGTGCTGAAGTTTTATCAGGGAACCGATGGGATCGGTTGTCGGAATCCACATGACCGCCAAAGAACCGGACCATTCCAACACTTCGGCCTCTGACCATGACCTGTCGGCGGTATAATACCCGGTGTAGTTTTCCCACTGTACTGTTCTTTTTCCATCGTTTGTTTCCAGAGATTGAGACATGATTTCATAGGCTCTGAAAACGATGGTAAACTGGGGCGCATCCGTTGCATTGATCATGGCAACGACGGCCATCTTCTCTTCAGGACAGATAATGATCTGCGACTTGAATCCGGGGCAACCGCCCTGATGTCCGACAAATACCTTATCGCCCATGTGCCACATAGAAAAACCCAGTCCCCAATCCGGATTCGACCAGTGGCTTGCCTGCATCTCCTTCAATGTCTGTTGATTCAGAACGCCTTCATCCTGTCCGTCCAGAACGCGAAACTGCCACATGGCGAACTTTGCCAGATCTCTCACTGTTGATGCAAATCCCATAGCAGGTCTCAGAGCTCTTGTGTCTTTCCAATCAATTTTCACACGTGAACCTTCTCGCGGCCAGCGACCGTAACCGGTAGCTTTCCGTTCAGCTATTGTGTATTCGGGCGGATAGGGTATCGTCATATCAAGTTCAAGTGGCTGAAGAATGTTTTTCTGTACATACTCTCCATACCCCATGCCCGAGACGACTGATACGACTTCACCCAGCAAAGCATATCCCAGGTTTGAGTAGTTGAATTCCGTATTTGTGTCATAGCTCATCACAATTGAAGAGGCTCTTTCAACAAGGTCTTCGCGGGATGGATAAAGCTGATCGGATTCTTGCCAGACCGTATGATCCGGTTCGCACGGCAATCCGCCGCTATGACGCAACAGATCCCTCATTGTAGGTTGTGTTGATTCAGGAGATATCGTTTCCGGGTTGAACCATGACAAATACTTGGAGACCGGATCATCCAGGCTCAAATGACCCGTATCACGTAGCTGCATCAAAGCAATGCCAGTAAAGATCTTGGAGATAGAACAGATCTTAAAAAGAGTGCCCGGAGTCGCTTTTATACGCTCATCAACGTCCGCGAAACCAAACCCATTGGTATAAACGATCTCCTGATCGTGAACCACTGCAATAGAAATTCCCGGGAGACGATCAAAATCTATTACGGACTGCAGCCACGTCTCCAACAGATACGTCGCCTCGCGCCGATTCACGGGGAACGGCCTGCGTTCCTCTTCTGCGAATGCTGCAAACGGAATATGATAAAACAGGAGGAAAAGGAATACCGCCAGTACGAAAGAATCCCGCATAATTGTTCTCCAGTCAAAAGAATGGCGGTCGCGAAGTAGTATAGAATTATGTGTATTTCTAAGGAAATTCGGATATTAAACAGCGGGTTCTACCACCAATATAACGACCTCACCTGCGCGTTCGTTACATTTTCGTAATCCCTGGTGGACGTTGTTACTCAAATCAATTCACATATTCAACGCGTTTGTTAATCCCCAACAGACACTTCCACATCATAAAGAATTCGAATGTATTCCATATGAATTTCATTTGAGTATCACCCAGCCGTGCCCGCACACGGCTGACCACGCGGGTTTTCCGCGGGCCGGTCTCGCGCAGATCCCAGGTCCACGTAAGGAATCCCGATTCCGAAGCCAAAACAAAGAGAGAATTGGGCTCCATTTCTCTGACAATGAGGCCGCCGGAGCTATCAAGAGGGATGTAATCCCCGACCTTTACATTTTGATACTCTGAAATGATGTGCGTCGCGCTGGGTATGCCTGCATTGTCGATGAAATCGTAGCTATAGAAACCAGCTCTTTTATAGCCGATCTGAATGATCCAGGACCAGACGTCCTCCGGAGGTGCGTTTATGGTAACTGCGCGAGTCGGATTGAAATTGGCGTCCGCGCATATCGCATCACCCGCCAAGGCACGATTGACTTCCTCATCAGTCGCGCCCCACCGAAGATTCCATGGAAGATAAACGAAGTAGAGAATTCCAGCAGCCGTGATCACGAATAGGGATATGTACGAGGTGATCCTGATTACTCTCTTTGCAAATCGCGTTGTGTATCGTCGCGTGTCCCCGTTATAAGCTGAAGCCCGGTGGCCCCGGTACGGCGGGAGAGCGAGGTATATCGTCAGAGTGCCCGTCAGTAAGTAAATAGGAGCAAGAACCAGACGACCTAGTGACTGAGATCCCAGGATATTGAATACCGCAAACGCGAGCATGAGTAGAGAGAAACACCAGAGACCAACGACACATATTTTTTGAATCAGCTGGCTCTTCGTTCCATACGCCCGGACTGGACTCAGGACGGCTACCGTGAGCATTATGCCGGCGAGGATCCAAAGTACGACAGCGATTGAACCCGACACGATGTCCGGAGGGAGTTCTCCTGAAGGCGCATTCATAATGGTGGGAAGAAGCCACGTGCCGCCCATGGCCCAATATGCGTGTAGTACCGCGCCGAAAACCATGATGACAGCCAGGGTAATTGCCGCCCGTCGCCTGGCCTGCCCGTCTGTGTGAGATCGGGTCATGGATCCCATTATACGATTCGATACAGGTAATTGGTGACGTGATCGACGATCGAATCTTCCGTGTATCCGTGATGACATGCTTCATATTGCTAATCCCAGGCTGAAATTCCATCGTTTCAGATGTGAACAGAACGTATACCATGCGAAAAAGGTAAACTTCTGACACCGCGTCCAGATAGACGCTCCAGAGATGTCAGTGACCGAAGATTATTGAATTGTATGAGGATACGCAATGATGTAGGAATTGATGAATGCTGATTGATGATTTTGAGGGCGAGTAGTATGGTTAGTGGATAGGAGACGGGGATCAAGGGCTAAGAATCAGGAGATGATGAAAATTTAGAAAAATGATACTTTGAATCTGCCGCTTGTATAGTTTCATACGTCGGGTTTCGTTCAGATGAATGAAATTGTGGCGGATTGGCGGCATTAACAGGAGCCCGGCAATGGTTCAGCGGCTCCAATATCCAGTTTTACCACTGG
>Ga0180433_10009002_pt1 | contig 12301 bp, 15 predicted proteins | sample SS_ome_8_FD_132980 | JGI IMG/M metagenome (GOLD analysis project Ga0180433, IMG submission 132980) | Hypersaline lake sediment archaeal communities from the Salton Sea, California, USA - SS_1_D_1 metaG | ecosystem: Environmental > Aquatic > Non-marine Saline and Alkaline > Hypersaline >... | reverse complement strand
TTTAACCTCCACAATTAACCGGAGCGAGCCTAATACCACCGGTCTATAGCGAGCTAACCAATCGCATGGAAGCGAGCGGTGACCGGTGGATAGGCGAGCGAACCGAGGAAAGAATATTTATAATTTCTTTGAAAATTTGGGTTTTCCTTGCGGAGCCAAGAATAAAACTGTTAGAATTCCAAACATATTATACAATTCAGAGATGGTGAAAGATGTTATTAGGGGCATTTTTGATACAGATGGTTTTCTTTATTTAGATAAGCGGGAAATTTACAAAAAACCTTACGCTAGGATAGGATTTTCAACAAAAAGCAAAGTATTATTTCAACAAGTAAAGAATCTATTTTTAAAACGTAAGTATAAAATTTACAAAAGAATTGATAAACGTTCAGATATATATCATCTTGAACTTTATGGTAATAGACAGATAAGGAAGTGGTTATTAGAATTTGGGTTTTCAAACATAGAAAAGAAAAATTACGCCCCGGTGGCTCAGTCGGTATGTCCCTCACGCAAGTGAGGTAGGCGATATAGAGCGTTACTGATTTTCAAAAAATCGGCGCTAAGCCTTGGTACGACTGCTTCGGTTTACGAAGCTGGCCCCTTGAAGGCAAAGGTCGTGGGTTCAATGTGGATTTGACGGAAGGGAACATCTGATGGCTGAAGGCCATCAGCAGTCTGTATCCGTCTGTCTTCGGAAATCCCACCCGGGGCTTATGATTTTGCACAAGACAACTGTAATAATCGTTGAGAAGGACGGGAAGATCCTTCTCACGAGAAGGGGGGATGAGCCGGAAAAGGGCAAATGGGCTGTCCCAGGCGGCCACCTCGATGCAGGTGAAAGCTTTTCCCAGGCAGCACAACGCGAAGCAAACGAGGAGGTAGGGGATGTCAAAGTGGAAAGCAAACCAATTTTTGATTTTGTACATCATGTCCCACCCGGAGAGGACGTGACTGGCGGCAAACCCCATAAACACCACTGTCAAGTCTTCATGGCAAAACCTACTGGTGAGCTTAAGGCAGGAACCGATGCAGCTGAGATAGACTGGTTCACGCCCGAGCAGGCCAAAAAACTAAAACTAACCGCTTACACCGAAACCATTTTAAAGCATATGTATGAATAATATGAATAACCTTAAGGTGATATTATGGGAAAAGCAACAGCAATAGCAAACGCTAATATAGCTCTGGTGAAGTACTGGGGCAAGCGCAACAAGGAGCTCATGCTGCCGCAAACAGGCAGCGTTAGCATGACGACCGAGGGACTGCAGGCCCATACCACTGTAGAGTTTGACCCGAAATACCAAGAAGATGTGCTTGTTGTAAACGGGAAGGAATTCAAGAAGGGCGAAGAGGAATATGATGATTATGTTGGCAAATTCCTGAGCGTTGTAAGGGAGATGACAGGCAAAGACTTAAAGGCAAAGATCGTGAGCAACAACAACTTTCCGACAGCTGCCGGGCTGGCCAGCTCTGCTGCAGGATTCGCAGCGCTTGCCGCGGCAACAAACGAGGCACTAGGCCTAAATCTTGACGAGAAGCAGCTGAGTATGCTGGCTAGAAGGGGCTCTGGTTCTGCAACGAGGAGCATACAGGGCGGTTTCGTTGAATGGAAAAAGGGCGAAAAGGAGGATGGGACCGACTGCTTTGCTGAGCAGCTATCTGAGCCAGAACACTGGCCGGAACTAAGGATGGTCATAGCAGTCACAAGCAAGAAGGACAAGAAGGTCAAGAGCAGGGCAGGCATGAAGCAAAGCGTTGCTAATTCCCCTTTCTACTCTGCTTGGCGAGACGATGTAGTGCCGAAGCATATAGAACTGATGAAGAAGGCTATTGCCGAGAAGGACTTCAATCTTCTGGGCCAGACAGCGGAGACCAATGCGCTGATGATGCATGCCGTTGCCATTGCCACAACCCCCCCAGTGATTTACTGGAACGCAGGCACCATGGGTATCATTCATGCTGTCATGGACTGGAGGGATGAAGGGATGGAATGCTACTTCACTATTGACGGCGGGCCCCAGGTGAAGGTGCTTTGCCTTGAAAAGGACGTTGAAGAGATCAAGAAAAGGCTCAATGAATTCGACAACATTGAGGACGTCATGGTCACCAGACCCGGCAGCCCGGTTAAGATAGTTGATAAGCATTTGTTCTAAAACAATAGTAGGGTATGTAATTATGGATGAAATCTTGGACATAGTGAACGAGAAGGACGAGGTAATAGGGCAAAAACCAAGGAAAGAGGTCCACTCCAGCAATATGATACATAGGGGTGTTCACGTATTCGTTTTCAACTCAAAGGGTGAGATTCTGCTTCAAAAACGCTCAATGAAAAAGGACAAGTATGCTGGTTTTTGGGGCGACATGGCCGGCCATGTAGATGCTGGAGAGGGATATGAAGAGTCTGCTGTAAGGGAGCTGAAGGAGGAGATAGGCATAGATGCAAAGCTGGAGTTCATGATGAAGTTCCGGAAACATTACGAAAATGACCAGGAGATTCTAAAGTTATTCAAATGCGTGCATGAGGGCCCCTTCAAGCCAGACCCCGAAGAGGTTGATGAGGTCAAGTTTTTCTCTCCAGAAGAGATAAAGGTCATGCTTGAGCGTGATGAAAAGTTCGCCCCTGGCGCGAAGATCGCGCTGACAAAATACCTCAAATCATTGAAAAATTGATATAATCCCAGTTAGAATTCCAGCTCTTTTAGCGAATGTATGAGCACATCAGCCCCCGCCTTAACAAGAGCTTCTGCCGGATCGTTGCCGGTGTCTATGCCTATTGCCTTCACTCCAGCGTTCTTTGCCGTCTTCATGTCTGTCGGGCTGTCGCCGACATAGGCTGTCCCTTCCGGGCCAATGCCAAGCTTCTCCATGATCTTGTTCAAGGAGCTTGGATCAGGCTTTGGCTTCTCTATGTCCTCGTAGGTCGTTATAACCCTGAACTTATCAAGCAAGTCTTTAGGGAAAACAGATGATATCTGGTTCTGTGTGCTGTTAGAAACAATGGAAAGTATATGGTCTTTAGCCAGCCTTTCCAGCGTTTCCCTGGTTTCAGGGAACAAGACCCCCTTCTTATTGGCTAACTCTATGTATATGTTCTCTTTCTCAAGCTGGGCCCTTTCAACCTCTGACTTGTCGCTGCTTCCGATAATCATTCTTGTCTTAAAAACCGAAGGCGTGTGCATGTTATCAATTATCCATTGCCTTGTAGTCTTTGAATCATGCCTTTTTGCAAGCTCCATAAACGCTTCTTCATGCACCTTCAGGTCATCAACCAACACGCCATTGTAGTCAAATATTAACAATTTTTTCATGATGAATATTGGAAATAGTCTTATTTAAGATTTAAGCATAAGTCAGTGACCAAACCTCTTTGCCTTTTGGCCAAGGAATTCCGCGGACCCTTCCATCTCCCTTCTTACAAATATCCTACCATCCTTTTCGGCCCTCCCATAATCATGCGGAAATGTATATCCAGGAACCAGAAACTGTCGGTTGAAACCGTATAACCATAGATCGACTTGTTCAGGTGCATCATACCTGTCATTGACCCTCCATACCCTGTCATGCGCTACGCCTGCATCATGAGCTATCATAACAAGTTGCACAACCTTGTCCCTTGCATCAGGATATTTGCCCGTCTTAACCTTCACGGATTCAAAATAACCATCAAGCTCTTCTCTTACAATAGCGGCTATTTCATTATCCTTACCAAAAATCCTTTGCCTCGGGATTGTGCATTTAATACCACCAGCATCATCATAATCATCAGCTTCGAGCTGGCCTGTTGAGACATATGTTTTACACAGAAGCTCTGTACTCGTATTGTCCTTTGATGTTGCAAAAAAAGGCACAAACCCTGATACAATTTCAGGTGCTCCCCCATCACGCTCGTATATGATGGTTTTCCTCAGTTTCTTAACCTCGATCTTGCTCTGTGGGAACGGGCTCTGTATAGCCACCCATTTTTCATATTTTTCCATATCACCCGGAACAACATCACCCTTTTCAACAGTGCTCATCCTTGTCCTTTCAGTGTAAAAAGCATCATCCAGAAGTGTTTTTTCAATCTCATCTGTTGCATTGCATTTTTCATGATAGTCATCAAGCAGAACATCAAATGCCCCAGTATCCATTGGATCTGATATAATCCTTGCCCTTTCTTCTGGGTGGTCTCTTAAAACATCAATAACCTTGAAGTAATGCCAAGCCTTGTTCACACACGGCCTCATCCTGAGAAATGCCACCATCCAGTCGCTGTTTCTTATGGAATCAAATTTCTCGGGCTCAACAGTCCTGCCGAACGCATCAAAATTCCAATCCAGCATCCTGTATGCATTGAAAGTGGTCAAACCGCATTCAGGAGCGCCATCATTAAAAACGCCTTCAAAACTTAAAGCCACAGCTATCTTATCCTTGGGTGCATAAACACCATCTTCTGTAAACGATCCGGGTTTTGTGATTTCCGTCACACTGTTCACCCATCTGCTTAATCATGTTTATATCGCCTGGGAACGTAAATTGTTTCTTCTTGCATGAAATCATATAATTATCTATATCCGAGATTATCTTTTATATGCTAATGTTGTCATCAATAGCCTGCTGTCGTCAAGAAGCTGGTCTGGGTCGCCTTTCATTATTTCTCTTTCTTTCATCTCCCCTGTTGATGGGCGACTTACATTAAACCCAGCACTCGATACGATCCTGTTCTGTTGCTCAACATGAATATGTGCTTCAAGCATTAAAATATCATTCGCCTCACTAAATTGGCCTGCTTCCCTTGCTATCCTCTTAATTCTTGCATATCCCTGCCAGAATTTTCTTATCTGTTGATAGGAAGCTTCGTCCAAAGGTGAGAGGGATGGGGCTTCTTCAAGGGCTTTTGGGAACATGCCGACAAATGCTTTAATATCATCATCCTTCGTGTCCCAACCATATTCATCTGGGTCATAATCCTCCAAAAGCGCTCTGTATACCCTGTTTGGATGTTCCCATTCAGGGTTGTGCCAATCCGATATCACAAGCTGGCCGCCATCCTTCATTATTAAATTGACCGCCCTGAGCGGGGTATCTATGTATGAATGGTGATGAAGCGTTGCAACATACGACACAATGTCCTGGCTTTCCGGGTCAATGAATGCAAGTAAGTGCTGGTCGGGTCCAACAATAACCCTGAAATCATTACCCTCTTCTAATCCTTTTTCAGTAAGTTTTTCAGCTGCGGCTCTGACCCTTTTTTCTGACGGTTCCATAAGAGTAAAGAAAACGCTTTCCTTGTATTTATAATCAATAGCATCAAATACGTTTACAGTGCTTACACCTGCACCGATGTCAAGGTAATGTATTTTCTTCTTGCCCGGTCTGTTTGAACCTGGATCAGTAAGGGTTTTTTTAACTAAATGGGATACAACCCTTGCACAGGAATCTCTGAGTATTTGTGAGTTGTTCCCAAGACCTGCCTCCAGAACAGCATCTATAACATACTGCATCTGCTGGGGGGAGCCTTCCCTCCACTCACCAGTGTAACAAGCGTCACTTTCTATTCTATATGCCCCCAAAGGTATACCCCAGTTATCATAAGCATAACTGGGCACCCTTAGGGCACTCCCGAGCCTAACCGGCATCCTACTATCATCAATTCTGAACATTTCCTGGTTGTCTGGCATTTATTCACCTTACAATTAGAGAAATATTGAACAGTAACTTTTTTAAACCTGTTGCACAATCATGAATATGGCTTCAGAAGGGTCTGGATACGGAAAAGTCATCCTTTTTGGCGAGCATTTCGTAGTGCATGGCGTGCCTGCAGTAGCAGCTGCGCTCAGGAAAAGCACTGTTGCGAGCATAGAGGATTCTGACAAGTTCAAGGTCGTAGACAACAGGCCCGAAACCCCGGGATACAAGGAAAAGAAGAAGGAACAGGCTGATCAGGCCATAAAGAATGTCATTGATTATCTTAAGGTTGATGTTGAGAAGCACCCGATCAAGGTCACGTTTTCCGGAGACCTTGTCGCTGCTTCTGGGGTAGGAGCCAGCGCGGCACAATGCGCGGCACTTGCCAGGGCTCTGAACCAGCATTTTCAACTGGGCCTTGATGATGATGGCATCAACAAGGCCGCCTACGAGGGTGAGAAGGCCTATCACGGAACTCCTTCAGGCATAGACAACACCGCAGCCACGTATGGCGGTGTCATATTCTTCACAAAGAGCGACCCGCCCAAGATAGAGAGGATAAGCATGGCAAAGCCCATTGAGATTGTTGAAGGTAACACTGGACTGATCTCTGACACCAAGGAGGTCGTTGCTGATGTCAGGAAGAAAATGGAAGAGAGCCCGGAGGAATTCGGCAAGATTTTCAAGCGGGCTGGCGAGATCGCCCAAGAGGCAAAGCAGGCCCTTGCTGATGCTGATCCGGAAAAGATCGGAAAGCTCATGGACGAGAACCAGGAGCTTTTGAGGAAGATCACCGTCTCATGCGACGAGCTTGAACAGCTCATAAAGATAGCAAAGGACAACGGTGCAGTGGGCGCCAAGCTGACTGGTACAGGCCGGGGCGGGCTCATGGTTTCTCTCACCCCAGGCAATGAGCTGCAGGAGAAGGTTGCCAAATCCATGGAAGGCGCCGGATTCAAGGTTTTCAGGAATTCGATAGGTTGAAACCGAATGAAAACAACTATTTTTCTCGTAAGGCATGCCGAAACCAAGGACAATTACGAGGACAGGATAGCCGGATCCATGGTTGATTCTGACCTCACAGAAAAGGGGATTGAGCAGGCCAAGAAGCTGCGCGAGCGGCTCGCGAAGGAAAAGTTTGATGCAGTCTATTCCAGCCCATTGGGCCGATCCATGAAGACAGCTAAACTGGCAAACCCGAACGGCCTTGAGATTAGGCAGGATCAGGGCCTGGTGGAAAAGGGTTTTGGTGAAATCGATGGAATGATATGGGACAATGTGGAAAAAAACTGGCCGGGGCTCAAAGCCAAATATATAGCAACAGGCGAGCTGCCAGGCGTTAAAGGAATAGAAGGTTTTGAGGAATCGCAGGAGCGAATCCATGCAGCACTGAAAAAGATTGCAGAGGATAACCCAGGCAAGAAAATACTGGTATTCACACATGGAACAATAACAAGGATGCTGCTTTCGAAGTTAATGGACAAGAACAATGCCGAATCCATGGATATAAAGATCAGGAACTGCGCGATAACCGTATTGAACTATGAGAACGGATCATTCAAGGTTAAAAGCATAAATGATGATAGCTTCTTAACAAGTAGTTGAGGTTCTGTTATGAAAACAACTATTTTTCTCATCAGGCACGGAGAGACTGACTGGAATGTCCAGAAGAGGATACAGGGCCAGCTTGGTGATTCAAAGCTGACAGATAATGGCAAGGAGCAGGCAAATGCACTCAAGGACGAATTGGCAAGCATAAGGTTTGATGCAGTCTATTCAAGCCCGCTGGGAAGGGCCCTGGAAACCGCAAGGATCGCGCTTCCGGGTGCGGACATAAGGATTGACGAGAGTCTTACTGAAAGGTTTTTTGGCAAGCTAGAAGGAATGACAAGGAAAGAGGTGAAGGAGAAATACCCTGAGCTGCAAAAGGCAAAGGAAGAGACAGGCTCAACCCCCTATTTCGAGGGCTCTGAAAGGCTTGAGGATATCGGGAAAAGGGGCATGGGTTTCCTTGAGGAAGTCGTAAACAAGAACCCCGGCAAAACAATAGCAGTGTTTTCCCATGGTGGAATCATGGAGGCAATCATGGCCGGCCTGCACGGCCTGCCAATAACGGAAAAAGGAAGGTTTGAGCATGACCCATGCGGATACAGCATCATTGAATATGAAAATGAAAAAGGGAAATTCACAGTAAAGGTTTTAAATCATACCTCTCATTTAAAATAGTGATTTTATGGTAGAAGTTTCGGCGCCAGGCAAGCTGTTCTTTTCAGGGGAATGGGCAGTGCTCGAGGTAGGCAATCCCGGCCTGGTAGCTGCGGTGAACAAAAGGGTCCATGCAAAGGTTGAGGGGCTGGAGTCTGGCGATAAATCCAGCAAAGAACCCGGCAAGGAAACAAGCAAGATTTCAGTTTCAATCCGCGACTTTGGCATAGAGGATCTCAAGGCCGAGTATGACGGCAATGAATTGAAATGGGAGCGTAGCCTATCCGAGAAGGAGCAGGAAGACACCAAGTTCATGAAGGCTTCCATAGAGACTGCGCTCAAGTATCTGGGCGCTGGAAAAGAATCCAAGCCGTTCAAGATCGAGTCATGGGGCGAGCTTTCACAGATAACCCTCGAAGATGGTCAAACCAAGAAGATCGGGTTCGGAAGCTCGGCTGCATCGGTTGTGACCACTATAGCTGGCATCCTGAAGTTCAACGGCCAGGACATAGAGAGCAAGCAGGCCAAGGACCGCATCTACAAGCTGTCCGCAATGACGCATTATTTTGCACAGGGCAAGGTCGGCTCAGCATTTGACGTGGCTGCAAGCACGTATGGCGGCATATTTGTTTATAAGAGGTTTGATTCCAAGTGGCTCATAGGCCAGATCGAGGCCGGCAAAACAGTCAAAGAACTGGCTGACATGGAATGGCCGTCCTTCAAGGCAGAGCCGCTGGAGATACCCGAAGGCTTCAGGCTACTGATCGGCTGGACAAAGGAGAGCGCCAGCACCAGCGCAATGGTGAAGCAGCTGAACTCATGGGCCGAAGGCAACAAGGATGAGTACAAAAGGCTTTACGACCAGATCGCTGACCTGGTCAGGGAGCTTATACATGAATGGAAGGCAAAGAACAAGGAAAGGATTATTGAGCTTCTGCTGAGGAATGAGAATCACCTGAGGGAGCTTGGGCAGGCGTCCGGTGTCAACATCGAAACTGAAGGTCTGAGGCTGCTGTCTGATATAGCAAAGCAGAACCAGGCAGCAGGCAAGCTTTCCGGTGCAGGCGGCGGGGACTGTGGCATAGGCGTGTGCTTTGACGGTAGCGTTGCTGACAAGGTAAAGCAGGCCTGGAAGGAAAGCGGGTTCTACCTCGTCGACGCCACCATAGACTACGACGGCGTGAAGGCTAAAGGCTAGAGTGTTTCTATTTTATTTAAAACTTTCTTCTTAACTCAGCTATAAGAGTGATAAAATGCAAAAGGCCGCGTTTTTTGATGTGGATAATACTCTTGTTGATGGCTTCCTGCTGATAGATTTTATAAATCATCTGGTTGGCAAGGGGCTTTTTGAAAGAGAACAGTTGGATTATATAAATAATCTTGCCAGGCTTGTTGGATCAGGGCAAATGGGTTATCGCGAAGGTGCACCTCTTTGTATCGAAGCCTATGGCAAAGGCCTGAAGGGACAACGATGCAGTGATGTTGCAGATAGCATTGGCGAATTATTAACTATGATTAAACTTTTACCCGGCGCAAAAGAGCTTGTGGCATTTATGAATGAAGTTGGATATTATACATCCGCTATAAGCGGTTCTCCAAAATCTGTAATTGACATGCTTGAACTGGGATTTGATGATGTTTTTGCAACTGTTGAGTACAGTGAAAACGGGGTCTTCACAGGAGCAGTCGAACAAGTCACGAGGGATAAAACAGGCGTTATTGACAGAATCTCAGCGGAAAGGCAGATATGCATGACAGAATCCTATGGGTTCGGCGACAGCGAGAACGATACTAATCTCCTAAATCGTGTCTGCTATCCTGTTGCAATAAACCCAAGGCCCAAACTAAGGGAAATGGCCGAATCAAATGGCTGGCATATTTTCGATACTCCCCAGGGAGCGCTTGATTACCTCTCAGAAAAATTGTAACAAATACAGGAAATAAAAAAATAAAAGAAAGGAAAGGTTAACAACTAATCCTTCCCTGAACGGGCTTCTCCACTTGATCCGATTGGTTAAAGTGGAGTGTCCATTTATGAGATTTTCTTGTTACTTGACGAAATCGACCCCAAGGACCTGCTCTATTTCCTTTTGTTTTTCCACGGTGTAAGTCTTCTCGGGTCCGTATATCTGCGAAGACTTCACCCCGGTCACTATCAGCATTGCCCTGATGGTGTCCCCGAGTTCCTTGATTATCTGCGCGCCCCATATGACCTTTGCTTCTGTGTTTATCTTCGTGCTGACGCCCTCTACTATTTCCTGGCACTCCTTTATTGTGATGTCTGCTCCTCCTGAAACGTTCACAAGGGCTCCTATTGCACCTTCGATGTCCACGTCGAGCAACGGGTTGTTCAATGCCTTCTCGACGGATTCTAAAGCCCTGTTCTCTGTGTCAGACTCTCCCATTCCTATCATTGCGAGTCCGCCAGAGCCCATAACTGCCCTAATATCTGCAAAATCTAGATTCACTAGTCCAGGCTTCGTTATCAATTCGGCTATGCCCTTTACTGCATTCACTAGTATCTCATCCGCCACTTTAAAGGCGGTCGTGACTGATACGTCTGGTACGATTTCCAATAGTTTGTCGTTCGGAATCACTATTAAAGTGTCCACGGCGTTCTCAAGGTTTTCAAGGCCTTCCTGAGCGTTCTTCATTCGCTGTTTGCCTTCCATGACGAAAGGCAGTGTCACGATGCCTACGGTTAGGCATCCGAGTTTCTTTGAAATATCTGCAACTATAGGTGCTCCGCCGGTTCCTGTTCCGCCTCCGAGTCCGCAGTCGATGAAGACCATGTCAGCCCCATCAGGGGACAAGACGCAGGCCTAGCCTGCGTCAAGCCATTCCAAGGACTTTTTGATGTCTTCTTTTGACTCTTTGGCAGATTCCTGCCCCACCTTGGGGTCTGCCCCTGCTCCGAGCCCGCCAGTTATTTCCTTTCCGATAAGGACCTTGTGGTCCGCGTCTGTATAAAGGAGATCCTGGGCATCGGTGTTAATAGCTAATGTTTCCGCGCCTACTATCCCTACTTGCATCAATCTTGAGATTGTGTTGCCGCCTGCTCCGCCTATTCCTGCAACCTTTATCTCGGCTTTCCTGGTCTCAAGGATTTTCCTAAGTTCTTCGTCTGTTCCTGTCTCTCTATTTGGAATCGTCTCTATTTGACTATTTGTCGTTTGAAAAGTTTCTTCCATATCCACCCTCCCATTTTAAAAAGGTTCGGACAGTACAAAACTGCCTTTTTTCAGAATTAATATGGATGTAAGATTTAAGAAACTATGTGTCCGTCAAAAAATCACTAGATTTACCTGGTTTATTTCTTTTTCTTGGGAGGCTGGGGCTTTTTCTTCACCTCCTGTAGCAGCTCTGAGCCGAGCCCGACTATGCCGAGCTGGCCTGCCTGCTTTGCGAACTCTGTTGGTATGAGAATCATGAGCGAGTTCTGCTCCGCGCCGATTTCCTGCCATGTCTGTAATTGCCTTAACTGCAGCCCTGCAGGGCTCTTCATCATTATCTTGGCAGCCTCCTCGAACTTGGTGGCTGCTTCGTATTCCGCGCTTGCCTTGATGATCCTGGCCTTCTTCTCCCTGCTGGCTTCGGCCTCCTTTGCCATGGCCCTCTTGAGCATCTGGGGGAGGATGACGTCCTTTATCTCAACGCTATGGACCTTTATGCCCCACGGGTTCGTGCCATCGTCAAGGATCTTCTGGATGTCCCTGCCTATCTCCTCTTTTTTGGTGAGCAGCCTGTCAAGGTCTGACTTGCCCACTATGTCCCTTAGCGTTGTCTGCGCCAGCTTCACAGAGGCTGTGGCAAAATCCTCAACGTTCATGATGGCCTTTTCCGGATCCACGATCTTGTAATATATCACGGCATCCACTTCAACCGGTACGCTGTCAGAACTCATAATCTCCTGAGGCTTTACGTCCCATACCCTGGTCCTCAGGTCAACCTTGAAGGTGGTCTCAAAGATCGGTACTACGAAGAAAACACCCGGACCCCTCATCCTGGAGTATTTACCCATCCTCAATATCAATACCCTTTCCCACTGGGCAGCAACCCTTATGGATGCCATAAGAATGAAAGAAATCACTACACCAATCCCGGTATAAAAAATATTCCCCAGCAAAGGGGATATTGCTATGACAAACACCAATAAAATAATACCTATTACAACACCTATCTGCGTGGCCCCCCTCTTCCCGTATGGCGTCAGGTCATACCTGACATCCGGGACAATCGTGGTCTGGTACATAAACAACATGTTATTTTTGGTTTTTTTACTTAAAAGCGTTACCAGAGCCTTTTATGTTGAACCAGAAAACCTATGATTTCAATCATAGGATGTATATACAGTTTCAGCATCTCAGTTATGCAAATTGATGCTGAGATGTCCCTTGTCCCCCCACATATCATGCAAGAGACAAGA
>Ga0180433_10009001_pt1 | contig 12301 bp, 11 predicted proteins | sample SS_ome_8_FD_132980 | JGI IMG/M metagenome (GOLD analysis project Ga0180433, IMG submission 132980) | Hypersaline lake sediment archaeal communities from the Salton Sea, California, USA - SS_1_D_1 metaG | ecosystem: Environmental > Aquatic > Non-marine Saline and Alkaline > Hypersaline >... | reverse complement strand
TCCACACGGCTAAGAGCCGTGGGATTCTTGAGTGGTAGTTGCAAGGTCCATTTCTGTTATGCATAGTTCCCTCAAAATCAGGGGTGTGCCATCACCCCGTCCCATACCAGTACATATAGTAGTATGGGCTGGAAGGCTTTCACGTTTTCACGCTACTCCACCAACCACAGTTGCGTTGATTATATTCATGGCGCCAACTCTATCTCGATGAGCTTGGAATCCACAACAACAACCGTATTTTCTGCCTCTGGCTACGTTTAATATTTTACACTTGGGACACGTTTTAGAGGTGTTTCTGGGATTAACATACTCAACTTTAATTCCCTCTAAATTTGCCTTATATTCTATAAAACGAGCTAATCTATAAAATGACCAAGAATGCAAATTCTTTGCGTTTTTACGGCTTGTTCTTGCCGTGTTTCTGATATTTTCCAATTTCTCTAACCTAACAACAGAAACATTGTTATCTTTCGCAAAATTAACTATATCCCTACTAATTTTGTGATCTTCATCTGTCATCCATCTTTTCTCTTTATCCCTACGTTTTTTTATCGCTTTTACTTTCTTTTTTTTGCCCAATTCTTTTCTTTTTTCCCTATACTTTCTCCTTGTATACTTATTCTTTCTACCGTTACCAAAAAATTTTGTTTCCCCTTTTTCTGTAACTGCAACCGCTGGAACTTTTAAGCCTAAGTCAATACCCATAGCTTTGCTGCCATTGTTTACTTTTTTTTTAACTTTTACTGTTATCTGAGCAATTAGTTTTCTAGATTTTCTTGTTATTCTCAACGTTCCTAATTTTTCTCTTAACAAATTTCTCTGGTATTCTGTTAATAAAATTTTAACCTTTATTCTTTTTGACTTTCCATTTATCATTACTGGAAAATATAGAAAATCTCCCTCCAATTTATAATTTTGATTATTCCAAACGCATACCTTTTTTTTCAAAACACTTTTCTTTTTTGTTTTTAAAAACCTCACATACAAGCTTTTGCCATCTCTGATCGCCTGATTTTTCAACGCACTTGGCAAACTTGCCTTTATATCCTTTGATGTTAGATGAAGCTTTTTTTCAGCATGAAACATTAAATCAAAAACATAATTTACCGACTTCACATATTCATTGAATGCAGCATCTATATGCTCTAAATCTAATTTGCTTATAATTATCTTTGCTTTCGTTGTTAACTCCATTTATCCCCTCTTTTTTTAAGGTTTTAATCTTAATTAAGCACTTTCATCCTACCCCTAAGAGGAGTGGGCTTTCACGTGCATATTTTGTAATATATCACAAAATCAAAAACTCACAATAAAAACCCCACCAAAAAACAGAAAATAAAAACAAAAAAGCAAATCTTGATTATTTTAACCAAAATTTACTATGATAAGTGTGAATCAAGTATAAAAAATATCTTAAAAAAGGGAAAAATCGTGAAAAAAACAATACTATTTATTAGTTTAATAGCAATAGCACACTCTTTTTGCTCTGTAGGCCAAACAGTGCACCCAGTCTTTAGACCACGAAAAGGTAGACTACCACAAATTCAAGAAAGTATAACTATAGCACCCTCCTATGCCCAGCAGGTGCAAAAAGAACATAAAAAAAGATATAAACGCAATAAAAATATGGCTATAAAGCCTGAAAAATATTATGTAGAAAAAGCAACAGTAAAAAAAGAAGTTAAGGCAAAACCCCTTACAAGTAATTTTGAAGAAATACGCTTAAATAAAACAACATTAGACCAGTGGTTACAAGATCGTAAAAAAACCAAACAATTAAAAGATCATATAAAAGCACGGCTTGTACAAGCATCTGGCATAAACCAAGCATTTAAAATCACTGACGACAATATAGCACATGCAGTGCGTTCGAGCGGGGGAGTTAATCAACCTCCAAGTATAAGACAAATAACAGATTTTCTTATTAAACGATGGGGTCTAAAGCCACTGAAGCAAACAAAGGTTCTCAAACAAAAAGAGGAGTATAAAAAAAAGATTGAAAAATTAAGAAAGAAATTTTACTCCAAAAATAAAAAGGGGATAACACAACAAGAGTGGTCTCAAGCACGAGAAATATACAAATTTATTCCTGAATATCATCCAGAATTTAGAAAAATTCTTAATATTAAAATGAAAAATGCTATAAAGCACTCGAAAAAAATAGATAACATAAAACGAAAAATATATGACAGAAAAGCTAGAAATAATTGGACAAAACAAAATAACAAAAAAGCAGAACGGGATTTTAATCGTGCAAAAAGGGCAACAAAAGCCATGCCAACATATATCCTACAAATGACCAAGCTCCTTGAGCGACCACTAAAAGACATACTCAAGTATGCGCAAAAAATAGATCTCGCACAAGATATACTTATCAAAGAAAGAGATCCTGAAATACGAAAAAAACATGCAAAAAAAGTACTAAAAAAAGCAATATATTATCTTCCGGAATACGATCCATATTTTGCAAAGACACTTGAAAAACAGTACCCTAAATTATGCAAAAAATATCGAAAAACTGATCTATAGTACGCACCTTACTAAAACATCACGTTTGACACAAGAGTTATTTTTAGTAAGTTTATACAAATTTTCTTTAAACTGCTCGCTATGCTTATGAGCTATAAGCATCTTTGATGCTTCATGTGAACGAAAAACAGTATCTTTTATCTTTTTGTTAGACTTTATCTTTTTCCATAGATTATTACATAAAGTGCAATATTGCTCTTTACGCAAGTTACTTAATGAATTAAGTGTTCTGCGTAATGCCATAAGAATCAACGCTTGTACCATAGCACGGGGTACCTTGGTATCTAATATTTTCTCTGTAATAAATTTTACTTTATCGAGCATGTTATCAAATTCTGTAACATATTCTAAATAACTCGATATCTTTCGATCTTTATGACTAAGCAATAAAGTCAAAGAATCAGTTTTTGCACCCAGCTCTATAAAATATACAACCAAATTAAAACTCTTGAGATCAACTCCCCAATACAGAGGTGATCTTAAAAACTTATCTTTGAGATGTATATTTGCTCCACGTTCCACCAAATATGTAGTTACTCGAAACTTATCATCTTCAGGTTTGAGCCCATTTCTTAACCAGCACAAAAGAGGCGTACTTTTATATTTCGCACTTCGAGAATTTATATCTGCTCCTGCATCTAGCAAAAATTTCACAATTTCTTCATGCCCTTCCCATGCAGCAACATGAATTGGCATCTGCTCTGCTTGAGTACAGTAATGACCAAAACAATCAAAGACAACATTTACCCCCTCTTTCTTAACAAACGATTTTACCAGATTTAAATTGCCGTCTGCAACTGCATTAAAAAACTCTTCAGAGCCACTACCACAACTATCACTTAGAGAATATAAATTAAGAAAAAACGACAAAATAACAAAATATTCTAATAACTTATTCCTCTTCACAAAAAACCCTTAAAAGAAAGATATTAAGAAATAAAAATACTATAAAATAATAAGAAAAATATCTTTATTTTGCAAGCTTTACAGGCTTTACAGCAAGTCTGTGCTTTTTACTCAATACCTTCAAGCTGCTTTTTCACTTCCTGCAGTTTTTCCAAAAGAAACCCTGGTGCTACGTGATCTGACCCATACAAGAAACTTACTGATAATCCTATAACATTGTCAAAGTTTTCTTGAAAATTCTTGTCAGCTAACATTTCAACAAATTTTATATCATCAGCTAATACTTGAATATCTTCTTTGGCATAACCCTCACATTTTCTTTCTTTAATATAAAAAGGTTTATTATGTACAAAATTGTATAGACGCGCAATTCGCTCTGCATCTATTTCAGTCTTATACTTGCTAACAAAATGTTTCAAATTGATTATTAAATTACCCGACGAATTTACCATACCGTCTTTCGCAAGGGAGATAATTACACACCTCTGTGAGTATCTGTGTCTGCTAACCAGAACCCGTCCAACTCTTTCTGTTTGATACTTCTTTCTCACTTTCACAATTAAATACGGGCAACGCTCAGTAGAAACTTCAATCCATTTGCCCCGTTTTATAGGATCAAAATTCTGTATTCGAAAATCAATATAGCTAGGGGACACAAGACTCGTATTATAATGCGAACAAAAGATTTTATCATTTAACCCTAGGGTTGCCTTACATACAACTTGTTTCTCTGAATCTACAGGCCCTGTTTTAACTGTTCCGTCAAGCTCAAAAGAGATTTCACGGTTTTCTGAGTCGTTTACAAACAACACATTTGTAACATCCTCTGCTTTGAGTCCAATAACAGAAAACAACGATAATATAGTTAATATTCGTACAATCTTATTCATCGATTCCTCCTGATATCTGGTATATATAGATTACCTATTTATCTATCACTTTCTGGTTTAAGCGTATCAAAAATATATACACATTGTCAAACGCCCCGCCCAAAAACGAAAAAACCGCACTGTTTGGCCTTTTTGGAAAAAAAAGCAATATTCTTGTCAAAACACCCATTTTCAAGTATAAATTATAAGTATTAAAAATATTTTTTAAATAAAGTAATGAGGGAGAGAACCAAGCAAAATGTCTAAACCATTTGATTATTGGCTTAAAAAAAACAAATATTATCATTATAGGTTAAAGAAGTTTTTTAACTTTGTCGTTCCTGATAATTCTAAAATACTGGTAATAAACTGTAAAAATGGATATTTACTTGAAAGCTTAAATCCTGCAATTGGAGTGGGCATAGATGACGATGAGCAAGCTCTACAGATAGCCCGAAAACGATATCCACAATATAGATTTTATTCGGGCAATAGAGATTCCAAACACCCGGAACCAACGTGCAAACTAAACTCAGAAAATTTTTCTAAGTGCTTAAAAAGTAAAATTTTAACGGGGCTTAATAAAATTCCCCAAGGTGAAACATTTGATTATATTATACTCCCATCTGTAACCATGGAAGCTGAAGATATTCAGGAACTTTTTAATAATTTACAAAGATTTAGCCATCCCTCAACTCGTATCGTAATCGATACGTATTCATACTTTTGGGAACCAGTACTTAAAATTACTCAAATATTAGGCATGCGTAGACCAACAAATCTAAAAAACTGGATATCACGAAATGACATGAACAATTTTTTATATCTGTCTGGCTTTGAACCGGTAACACACGGATACAGAATGCTGATCCCATTGCATATCCCACTCATATCAACTTTTTTTAATTCTTTTTTGGCTCATATACCAATTATACAAAGATTATGCTTACATGAATGGATAGTTGCTAGGCCCGTCTTCGCTCCTAACGGAGCTTCGTCGGGCAGGCCCGTCTTTCCCTCGCGCCAAGAAGAAAGAGATAAAAACTACTCTGTTTCTGTAATAGTCCCCTGTAAAAATGAAAAAGGAAACGTCGAAAAAGCAGTAACACTATGTCCAACAATGGGAAAAAATACAGAGATAATTTTTGTAGAAGGAGGATCAAAAGATGGGACTTTCGAAGAAATTAAGCGAGTGGCACAAAAATATCCAGAAAAAAATATCTCTTTTTATAAACAGGAGTCTGCAGGTAAAGGCGACGCTGTGCGCAAAGGTTTTTCTAAAGCAACAGGCGATATCCTTATGATCCTTGATGCAGATTTGACTACACCACCCCAAGAGCTTCCAAAATTCTTTGATGCACTGGTCACTGGAAAAGGTGAATTTATTAACGGTTCTCGATTGGTGTACGGCATGGAATCAAATGCCATGCGACCAATTGCCATACTTGCAAACTTTTGCTTTGGGCTTTTACTCCGTTGGATTATTGGACAAAAAATTAAAGATTCTTTATGTGGTACCAAAGTATTATTCAAGTCTAATTACGAAAAAATTGCAAAAAATAGACACATCTTTGGAGACCACGACCCCTTTGGGGACTTTGACTTAATCTTTGGAGCCGCTAAACTTAACCTAAAAATTGTTGATATGCCCGTGCACTATAAAGACAGAACATATGGCCAAACACAGATAAATAGATTTAAACATTTTTGGTTTTTACTTTTTATGAGTATAATTGCATGGAGAAAATTTAAACTGAGATAAACACTTTTATTATTTTTTTAAATAATAAAAAATAATTTTAAAATAACCTGAGAAAAAACATGAAAGTAAGTATAGTTATTCCAGCGCACAATGAAAAAGAGAGAATAGGAAGAACGCTTACCCAGTACTGTAGATTTTTTCTGAAAAACAAGACAGGTCTAGATACAACATTTTTAGTTGTACTAAACGGCTGCACAGACAATACAATAGATATTGTCAAAGAAAAACAAAAAGAATTTTCTAACATAGAAATACTTGATTTAAAACAAGCAGGTAAGGGACTTGCTGTCACCACAGGCTTTAAAGAATCACTTAAACAAGATTATGACCTTATTGGCTTTGTAGATGCGGACATGGCAACAGAACCCCAATATTTTTATGAACTTATAGAAAATATCGACAATTATGATGTTATCTTTGCAAGTAGATATATGAAAAAATCAAAAATTTCACCTGCAAGACCATGGTATAAACGATGGGGAAGAGAGCTTATTTTTAACCCATTAGTACGATTATTAATAGGGATAAATTTTAGAGATTTTCAATGTGGCGCAAAACTATTTAAAAGACATGTGCTGGAAAAAATAGTTCCAGAAATTACAATGAAAGATTGGGCGTTTGATGTAGAATTATTATACTTAAGTAAAAAACATGGATTCTCTTTATATGAGCATCCAACCGTTTGGTACGACCAAGCAGGTAGCAAATTTGAAGTAATCAAAGCGGGCTCAAAAATGTTAGGCTCCATTATAAAGATTAGGTGGAATCACTTAAGATTTGAGAAAAAATAAATTAATTTATAATTTTTTAAAATTAAAGGGTATTTATGAAGCAGAAACTTTCTCTTTTATCTTTGTTGGCAATAAGTATATTATGTGTCCCTCTAGTAAAAACAAAAGAAGAACAAAAAGGTGACGCCTGGAGAAAAAGGGTATTTAATTGGATTTATAGTAATAATTTTTGGGCTCAAGAAAAAGGGGTCCCACTCTCTGGCCCAGGATCAACATTAGAATCAACAGAAACTCTGAGACTTATGCTTCCAGTTATTATCAAGGCCGTTAACGCAACATCGATACTCGATGCAGGATGTGGTGACTTTACCTGGATGCAAGATACAGAGCTTGGTGTTGAAAAATATATTGGAGTAGATATTGCAGATTTTGTAATAAACGAAAATAATAAAAAATATGCTAATTTAAATCGCTCTTTTTATCTCAAAGATGTGGTCAAAGATCCATTGCCACAAGCAGATATTATCTTTTGTAGAGACTGTTTGGCCCATTTATCGAACGAAGATATCATCTTGGCACTAAAAAACTTTAAAAAAAGTGGCGCGAAATATCTACTTACTTCGACATATCCTAAAGTTACTGTTAATCATGATATTGCATCAGGAAACTTCAGGGGCATTAATTTACGAGCATACCCTTTTCATTTTCCCATACCAGTTATATTATTTGAAGAAATATCTGCAGAAAAAGATATGAAACGATGGGGCAAATGGATGGCCCTTTGGCGCCTTGATGAGATAAAAGTATAAATCAAATATTTTTCAAAAAATATTTAAAAATTAGATAAATATGCGAGAAACTAAATATCATAAAAAAGTAAAAAATAAAAGAATCGCAATATTTGGCATTACCCCGCCGCCATTAGGCGGGGTCTCTATCCACATCCAAAGAATTACAAGAGAATTTAAAAAAAATAAAAACCAGGTATATCACGTAAGAACGGATTTTCGAGGAAGAAAATATCTTTTACCAGTATATTTGCTCTATGTAACTCTTTTTTTACTTTGGAAAAAAATAGATATTTTATATTACCATTCTCTTTACCAACCCAATAGCATTTTAGAAATATATTTTCTGGTTTGGCTAAAAAAAACTTTGAACTATAAAATTATCCTAGTAGAACACAATTGTCGCCACATGTACAAAAGAAACAAAAAATCTATAAAAAGTTTTAATAAAATAATAAAAAATATAGATAAAATAGTGTTTATGGGAAATTCTCCATATCAAAGTTATAAAGAAAATAATATATGTATACCAAGCAACTCTCTTATTGATAAAGCTTTTTTGCCTCCTGAAAACGCTAAAGAAAAAGAAATACTAAAACAGCATCCCAAAGAACTAGATAGATTCATCACAAATCACCATCCAGTATTATTAGTAAATGCGTCAAGAATAGCAATATTTGAAAACAAAGATCTTTACGGGCTTGATAGATCTGTTCAGGTGCTTACAATATTAAAAAAAGATTATCCAAATATTGGATTAATAATAGCTTTAGCAAACATAAGCGATACAATTTATGTAAACAAAATTATAAAAAAAATAAACACTCTAAATCTGAAAAATAACATCTTTTTACTTACAGGCAACCATAAAATCTGGCCACTTTTCAAAAAAATAGATATATTTTTGAGGCCAACACAATGTGATGGAGCAAGTATAAGCTTACAAGAAGCACTGTTTTTTGGGGCACAAGTAGTTGCAAGTAACGTATGTAGACGACCTAAAAAAACAATAGTTTTTGATATAGAAAGTCAAGACGACTTTATTGACAAAATTAACTTAGCCATCCATTCTTTGCGATTCGCAAAGCAAATAACTACGAATGACAGTAAAAAAGTTACCAAAAAGTGATAGTAAAACATTGAGCTAAAAATTTTTGTTGGGAGAAAAGTTATGAGTATATCAAGCAGTGTAATAGTATGCACAAGAAACAGACCAAATGATATTATTAACTTCTTAGACTCTCTTGAAAAACAAACTACAAAGCCAAATGAGATTATTATTGTTGATAGTAGCGATAACGCACTATACAAAAACTCTCATTTTTTAGAAAATTTTTCTCCAGAGAAATTCCCAAAAATAAAATTAATATATAAACATACAAAGCCAGGCTCTGCCTATCAAAGAAACGTAGGCATTAAAGTTGCAACCTCAGAAATCTCCTATTTTTTTGACGATGACGCAATACTAGCAAAAGACTATATTAAAAAAATGAACCTTATTTTTGAACAAAAACCTCAATACGCAGCCGGCATGGGGGATATAGAAAATATTCCTCCAAAGCAACAAAACCTCACAGAAGTTTTGAGAAAAATTTTTATGTTACAGCGTATTTATTCCTCTGGAAAATTCACCTGGTCTGGCATGCCCACACATCCCTATGGAACAAAAAAATTTAAAAATATTGAAGTGCTGAGCACCTGTTTAATGGGATGTAGAACAAAAATATTAAAAAAAAATATGTTTGATGAAACACTCACTGGTTATGCATATATGGAAGACTGTGATTTATCACGAAGAATATCGTATAAATACCCTGTGTTTTACTTGCCAGAAGCAAAGATAAAACATATGGAAAGCCCAAAATCACGAGATAAAATAGAAGAAAATCGGGCCATGTTTATAAAAAACTATAGTTATTTATTTTTTAAAAACTTTTATCCCAAAAATAGATTAAAAATTTTTGCTTATCTATGGAGTATTATGGGACTTTTTGTCCAAGCTCTTATATATCGAAACAAAGCGCATCTTAAGGGTTATGTTAAAGGATTAAAAAATTTTTTATATAACAAAACAAGTATAAAATAGAACATATAAGACAAAACAGTGGCAATAACACAACCCCAAATAGCAAAATGGGGTATTAAAATTATATTAAGTATTATATTGCACAAAGCGGGTACAAGTAGAGCAAATACTAGAAAATACACTTTCTTTTGAAAATGCAAAAGACCGGTAGAAAAATAGGTTCCCAGATAGAAAATATACCCTATAAGTAAAAGCCATACGTATTTAAACGCCCTGTGATAACTTGTAGGAATTATTATACAAACCAGTGGTTTTAATACAGTAACCCCGAGGGTAACCAGTATAAAAAGAGCTCCCATAACAAAGAACATGTTTCTATAATTCCAACGAACTATACAAAGAAGTTCTGCTCTACTTTGCTTATACTTGGCAAACCTATTCATTAAATAGGGAAAGTAAGCATAACTTACCGGTATGATAACAACCATCTGAAACAATTGCCCAAACATATCTGCAACAGAGTAAATCCCTACATCAGAAAGTGTACCATATTTTGCCAAAATCCATCGATCACCAACAGCCAATATCCATGCAAACAAAATTTTTGGAATAAACGGCAGTCCCCCTTTTACATAAAATAAGCTTTTTTTTACACTTGTTAAAAAATTTAAATACATATAATAAAACTGGTTTATATAAAAATAAATAAAAATAAGTAATAAAAGAAAAATACTGACCCATTGTGAAAAAACAATCGACACTATTCCCCAACCAAACACACATAAAAAAAGTAAATTTAACCCTACTATTACTAGAGCCAATACAACTTGTAACATGGTTAATATAAAAGCTTGACCTGCATATTGTAAAATCTGGAAAAACAGTTCAACAAAAAACTTCATGAAAGCAATAGAAAGACATAAAGAAATCAAAAAGTTATTCACTTTATCAAAAAAAATAAATTTATTAATTAAACTTGTGCTAAAAAAAAGCAAAATAAACACGGGCAACATACATAGTAAATACACAAAAATAACGTCATTTACTATTTTCTTACGTCCTATATCATCAAAGTGAAAATACTCAATCATCAGAAACTGTCTCAAACCCAAGCCTGCCACCGTAAATACAATATTAATAAAACTGGTAATAAGGGCTAATAACCCATAATCTGCAGGTGTCAATATACGCATAATTATTGGCGCAAGCAACACAGATATTCCCTTGAGAAAAAATGCCCCACACGAGTATATCATAAAATTTTTTATAACTGTTGATTTCGCAATTTTATTTAATAGCACTTAAACACTTTCAATTATCTTGTTGCAGTACACACGCAAAAAATATATACTCAAACTAAACGAAAATTCCAAACTAAGCTAGGGGTTGAAATTATGTACAAAAATATAAAAATATTTTTAATTACAGTTTTATTACCCATTTTTGCAAGTATAACGCTCACTGTTACTGCAATGAAAAAGCAAAAGAAATCTACAAAAACAAAAACCAGTAAACCAGAAATAATAGACTTAATTTATCATCTTAATGATTATGGCAAACTTTGTAATAAAAAAAATAAACTTGTATTTGAAGATGAAATTAACCATCTAAGGTGGTTCACAAAAAAAAATCGATACTTCTGCATTTGTTATAAAAGACCGTGTAAATTTCACCAAAAGAAAGAGAGAAAAATTCAAAGCTCTGCCCCTAAACTACTACCTTCTATTACAACCGTAGAAATGATTGAAAATAAATCACCAAAAGTGGAGATTGCATTTCGCTTTATTAACGGTATACTTCATCGTAAAAATAACAATCCTGTATTAGAAAATGATGGAGATATAAAAAACGTACAGAGATTTGCACTACCTGGATGGAACCCTCAATATTCAAAAGCAAAACAATTTTCTTTTATAGAAGAATACATCAAACTATTCTCTGACTTTCAAAACCAGACTACAAAATTACAATACAAAGCACCAAATCTAAAAATAGATAAAATTGGGGAACTAAGGGAAGCAATACAAAAAATTAATAAAGAATTTGCAAAAAACGAAAAAATTATACGTTTGGCAGCTGTAGCAGAATTTATGGAGACTTATCACAGTTAGCACTATTAAACTTATAGCAGCCCCACTGGGCTGCTAAATTATTTAATAAATATTATTTAATAAATTGGGAAACTTTTACAGATTTCCTGAACTTTCTCTCGAATTTTTAAAAGACAAGATTCGCTATCACATTTTTGTATTACTTCGTCGATCAAATGGGCTATTATTTCCATTTGAGCCTCTTTCATGCCACGAGTAGTAAGTGCTGGTGTCCCAATTCTAATACCACTGGTTATCCACGGTTTTGCAGAATCATACGGAATACAGCTTCTACTTGTGGTAATACCGGCTTTTTCAAGTGAACTTTCAGCTTTTCGTCCCGTTATATTTTTTGCCCGTAAATCTACCACAAACATATGATTATCAGTCCCACCGGTGACAATTCTATACCCAAGAGATTCTAATATTTTTGCAAAATATTGTGCATTTTTTATCACCTCAGCTTGATAATTAATAAATTCTTTTTGTGCAGCTTCTGTAAATGCAACCGCTTTTGCAGCAAGCACGTGAATGAGTGGCCCAACTTGAATGCACGGCATAACCCCTTTATCAATTTTTTGTGCGTATTCAGATTTTGAT
>Ga0180433_10009000_pt1 | contig 12302 bp, 18 predicted proteins | sample SS_ome_8_FD_132980 | JGI IMG/M metagenome (GOLD analysis project Ga0180433, IMG submission 132980) | Hypersaline lake sediment archaeal communities from the Salton Sea, California, USA - SS_1_D_1 metaG | ecosystem: Environmental > Aquatic > Non-marine Saline and Alkaline > Hypersaline >... | reverse complement strand
CCAGCTTTCCCGTTTCCATCATCTCCGATTATAGCAATCTCTGTACTCCCAGCGGTTATTATGCCATCGGTATTAAAGTTTTCTGTTCCAATATCGATAGTAGTGTCTGCGTTGCTACCATCTAAGTAAAGATATCTAGTATCTGTGAATGATTGATTAAACGAACTATTCCCACCGCCACCACTACCAATACATCCAACACTATCGCATATTGTACCAGTTGAGACTATGTCTCCACTTGTAAGATTATAAACATTAACACCTTTACTAGAAAGTATATTTAAATTAACCGTATCACCTTCGATATAAATGGGCGTAAAAGATTCTCCTACTGTGTCAAAACTCCATAATATACCGCCAATAAACGAACTATAACTTAAACTGATTCCTGTTTGTTCTGGAACAGTACCGCCATCTTGAACAAATAAAACTTTACTGAAAGTGGTATCCCCAATTGTCATGTTTTCGGTTACTTCTGCGTTACCGGTATAAGTAGCAACACCGGAATTATTATCCCAAAGCCCGGTATGTGTAGTATTAATAGTAACGTTAAAATCACAATTTGACCCGTCGGTTTTACAATATGGGCCAGATATAATATTATTTTGTGCTATAATTTGCCTGTCCATTATGGCGTAAGATGTTATACTTAATAAAAGTATAAAAAATAATGGTAATATAATGGGATTTTTCATTTTTTCCTTTGTGTTATTTTATTATGAAGTTTTTAGTTATTAAAATCCCGAGGTATATAAAAATTACGGAACCGAGTGCTAAAAATTGTTGATAATAACTCATAAGGGCTAGAAACAAAGGCAAGGTTACAATAGTAATATATTCAAATTCTATCCTAAAAATCATACCAATAACAACAAGTAAAAGTATAATAAATAAAAATGTTAAATATAAACTTCCGGTTGTAGTTTCTGTTGCGGATTGGATGACTTGTCCGATAATTTGAGTACAGTTTAAAAATCCGGTTTCACATAAAGAAGTCATTTAATCCGACCTCCCAAAGATAGCCAGTACAAGTATCAAGATACTAACCCCGTACCAAAGTAACGAGATAGCCCCGACAAAATTTGATAGTTCGGGATTATTTCCTAGTGCTGAATTTATTATATTATAAGGGCCGGAAACGATAGCGGTAAAATAATCAACCTTATCCGCGAACCAATTTTTAACCGAAGCAATAGCGTCTATAAAAAATATTCCAGTACCCGAGCCGGACTCGGATATTTCAGAAGTAGACGAGGGGTTTAATTCTGAACTTATCCTGTCGGTGTTCGGCATTACTATATTGCCCCCCGTTGAATATTCTTTAAGTAGTGTCCCATTTTCATTATAAAACTGTATACTGTCGGGGTTCATACTAAGCATGGCAAATTGCGAAAGGAATACAAGTATATTAATCGTCCATATAAAAACCGCCATTGTTGTTATATTTCCCATTTTATTTCGACCTCCCGCTTAACAAGATTAGAAGGACAAAGATACTTATTAATATGCTCCATATAGGAATAAAACCAATATAAACAAAATATCCAAATAAAGTAAATCCAATAAAAAGACCCGAAACCGTTTGGCTCATTAATGTAGAAAGTCCAACGATTAACAACACAATAAAAATCGAAATAAATAAACGTTCAAAAAGCCCCAGTCCATAAGTTTCGTTTTTATTATGTATCATGGTATAATTCCCAGCTGGTTGTAATATTTCAAATTCGTATATATTGCTTTGTACTCCTATTAAATCAGAACTATAATTAATTTTAAGACGTACTGAATCGAACAAAGACGCACCTACAATATTAAAATTATATACAAACGTTTCCCCCGAATCTATTGCTCCTATGTCGTACCCCGTCCCCCCGGGGTATTCTATATAATAAGAATAATATAATAATTCATCATAAGGAGAATAAATATTAATTGTTATGTTGTTATTGCCTTCGTAAAATACTTGTGGCGTTGCTGTTATTATAACCCTACTCATTGGTTCAGATTCGTTTAAGACTCTGTCCGGTGTCAAAAAAACGTCATAAGTAGCGGACGTTATAGGGTTTAATATTGTTGACAATGTTGTATATGATGATTTGCTAAAATTAAATAAATATTCCTTATCTTCAATATAATCAAAAACGCTTTTACCCGTTATGTCTGTTTGTTTTTGGTTAATAAGCTGATAACTACCGTCTAAAAATTGATACATATAAATATTAACATTTGATAATAAATTTTTTGTTACAAAATTTTTAACCGTAAAGGTTACTTGACTTGCGTTTGTGGTATCGGTTAAATATACCGAATAATTAGTTATAGGATTATATGAAAATATAAAGGGGTTTTCTTCGTTTGCCTGTATAATTTTAGATTCATACCCACTTTTTTGTACGTTAAAACTACCAGAAACATCATATTCTAAAGTGTTATTGGCAAGACTACAAAACGTATTAGAATAAACATTCGAAAAAGTTCCGGTTATTTCTTGAGAAAATGGAGAAACAACGTTTAAATTATATTGTGTTGTTGCAAAAATAGGGGAGGTAGTTATTTCATCGTAATAAGTAATATTATAAACCGGATAAGTATAAATTGAACAGTCATCTATGCCGTAATTATAAGTTGAATTAGTTATAGTTATATTTAGTATTCCGGCTGTCTCTGAATAAAAGTTTATCGGAACATTACAATAATTATCTTCTATACTACAATTTTCACAAACACAGCCATCATTTAATATATTGTTTATTTCTGAAACATCCAAAGAAAAATTTACGCTATGGTTTGACATTCCGCTTTTATAATATAACGTTTGATTATCTAGCGTTATATTTAAATTACTTATAGAATATGGTTTATATTCATTATATATATTGTTTACATCTCCTATAAGTAAAGCCTTCTTATATACTCTGATGTCGTCTATATGTCCTTTAAACTTATTGCTTCCGCCCTCTGAATCTGCGCCTAAATAAACCTTTTTTAATGCGCCAATATTATCTAAGTGACTTGATATGTCGACAGTCCCCTGTAATGATTGATTTATATATAATACCATAAAATTAGTATTAGCGTCATAAGAAAAACACATTAAAAACCACTCGTTAGTATCAAACGAATCAATAGACGTTATATGATAATCGGTATTGCTTACCTCGAATAAAGCTCGAATAGTGCCATCGGCTTGTATTCTTATTGTCCAATGTTCGTTAGAATCAAAAGTACCATCTGTTATAATTGGCATTTGGTCTATGCTACCATTAGTTTTAAAATATAAACATAAACTTTTATTTTCGTTAAATAATATATGCTCTTGTGAAATTAATGTAGTTTCGTTAAAAAGCCCCGACTTATCAAAATTTAAAGTATTGTTGTTTCTTGGGTCATCATATAACAAAGTGCTTACGTCTGTAAAATGATTATTGCCGACACTATCGGTTATTATATTGTCTAAAGTCCATCTATTAAATAATTTTGAAGAATTAAACGAATAATAACCATTTAAGTTTAATGATATATTCTCTACTTCTGAATATATCGGTATTTCTAAAAAATTTTGCTGTATTTCATCTGCTAAAAAAGTTATATTAAACGGGTTGCTTTCATCTTTAAAATTATCAACCGTTCCTACTTCTCCATAGGCTAACAAACTATTTATAAATAAGACCAAAAAAAGGATGGTGTATTTTAACCAAATACCCCGCCCTCCACGTCTAAATAGTACCATCACGCACCACCACTATAATAAAAAAAAGCCATTGTGCCTAATAAAGCCGATATTATAGTAATCATCGCAAAATTATTAAAAATAAAAGCTTCAATTCCTGTAAGTCCCGCTTGAACAGAAGCAAAACCAATTAATCCCCACAAAGTTCCCCCGGCTACCGCTATAAAAATAAAGAAAAATAACATATTAAACGTAAATCCTACCGGCCCGGACTGTGCTTTTTTATTTATCATCCCAAATATTTCTTATCCCCTTACTAGCTACCGATTCTTTAGTCGGTTCTTGTGAAATTATACCACCGGAAGAACCAGAACCAAATACTCCGCCCCCGGGTGTTCCCGATAGTATGCCTTTTCTGTTATACTTTTTTTCTATTCTACTTTTTGCTTTTCGTTTTTCTTGTTTAATTATTTCTCTCGCCTCTATTTTTCTCGCTTCTGCTCTTGCTTGTCCTTTTGCCATTTGTCGATTATAAACGTCTGCTTCACGTTCAGTCTTTGCTATCTCTACGCGGTTTTTTAAATCGCCTATCATTTTATTTTTTTGTCTTTTAACAATATCAAATATATTCATTTTTTTACCTCACGAGAAAATACCTCGTTTTTTGTTTTTTGAAAATAATTGTTTTGTTCTTAATGAAGCTAAACCCTTATATGTAATTTCCCCTAATTCACCAGAAGATTTTATACGCTTCCCCCTTTTCTCTATGAATACCCCCGGCTCTTCCCCCCGTCTGAATTGCCTACTATCTAATCCATAAGAACTACTAACATAACCGAATGGCCCCCTAACCCGCAAACTAGCCGAAGCGGTTGTACTTACTTCTCGTCTTGCCCTAGAGAAAGCCCTAGAAACATTCTCGAAAGTTCCTACTTCTATAAATTTTCCCTTTTTTCTTACTTCTGCGGTGAACATGGAACCTTCCGGTTTTTCGAATGGTATATCAAATTTTAAATTTGGAATTTTAATAGTTGGCGTTATTATGTTCGGTATTTTTACAACTGTCGATGTTTTTGTTTTGGTTGCTTGTTCTTGTATTGTTTTTTGTTTTTGGACTTGTACGGTTGTTGTAGATGTTATGGTTTTTTGTTCTGTTAATAATTCTTGTTTTGTTGTCTGAGAAGTTAAAGCGCTAGTTTTTATATTGGTACTAGATAAAACAGATGTGGCAGATACAGTATTTAAAATAGGTTTTTGTACTAAACTAATCACAGCCTTAGACATAATATTTGTATCGGTTTTTACGGATTCGTTATCCGCCTTTGTATTTAATACGGGAATTGCATTATAAGAAGGAATGCTTTCAGTTTTTGTAGGATATATTACACCTTTTAATGTTGCTACACTTTCAAGTTTTTTTATACTAGGAAATACAACCCGTTCAACCGGCTTTAACCCCCTTAGTATTTCATGCTCTGGTAATAATAACTTTTGACTCCCCGCGTCCATACTTTGAAACCCGCCCAAATTGGTTAAATCTGGGGGTTTTTCTTTAGGAGTATTTATCTTTTGTGTTTTTCCAAAAGTGTATTCAATAGACTCCATGTTTTCTATTTCATTATTTTTAATATTTTTTATTTTCTTTTTTTCTTGTTTTTTTAATTTTTTTAAAATTTTATTACTTTCTTTAATTTTTTTTTCTAATGTTTTTTTTGGTTGGTTGCTTTTTTCGGCTAACTCCCTTAATTTATTAATATATTTCTCTTCTGCGTGTTTTTTAAAAATTTCTCTAGATTTTTTATATTGTTCTCTTTTGGTATAATCTATACTTTTTAAATTTTCAATCCGTTCTGAAAATGGTTTTTTTTTCGCAATTTCTCTTAATACGGCTTTATCTCCAGACATTATCCCATAAATTTCTTTTGCCGTCTTGCCCGTCCTTTGCATTTCTGAACGTATTTTTTTTTCTAATAATTCACTTGTTGACTTTTTCATTTTTATTATGTCTCTTTTTTGGGTTGACTCCGCGCTTTTTCTCCCTCCTCGCATAAAGGCTTCGATAAATTTCTGTTGTTGTTGTTTACTTGATTGTTCTATAATCGCGCCTCTTCCTTTAAAACTAAAACCCACTTCTTTAGTGTTGGTAGGATTTATGTCCAACTCAAACTCTGATTTAATTTTTTCAGATTTTATTAATTTGGATAATTTTTCTAATTGTTTCGTTTTTAATTTGTTTATGTCTATAAGGGCGGATTTCTTAACTGTACTTGTGCCTATTAATTCACCCATATATTTTATTTCTTCTTTGGTTCTTTCCTTTGTAATAGTTTTTAAAAAATCTTTTTCTTCTTTATTTAGTTTATCTGTTTTTTCTATATTTATAAGTCTCTCTTTTTTTATTAGTTTATCTTTTCCTATTGCTTGAATAGTTTTGGCTCCCACTATTCCAACAGATACACCAACGCCTCGAGAGATTACCCCGGTTATTTTTTTTGTTCCTTCGTCTATGTTACCTTTGCTTATATCATAACTGCCAAATCCTACGTTTATCGTTTCTGTGCCAACGTAAGCATATTTTAAAACCGCAAACGCGCCCTTTTTTGTTGTAAAAGACATAAAAGGGGCTTTGCTTAAAAGATTAATAGCCGTACCCCCGGCTCCTATAAACGACGCGGTACTCACTATATTTATTATATCTCTAGTTGTTCCGGTTCGTCTTGTTTCATATAATTTTTGTCTTAATTGTTCGTATACTATTCTCTCTGTTTTTATTTCTGGGGTTATCGTTGTTTTTTCTATATTAATCGATTTGACAATATAAGGGGAAATTAAGCTATCTGCTTTTAATGTTGTCGTCTTTTTTCCTATGGTTAAGGCAACGGCTTCCTGTAAAGGTGACACATCTTCTGGTATGGATTCCATTAATTTACTGGCTTCTTTTATATTTAAACTATTATCTATAATCTTTTTTTCTGTTGATATAGAAATATCAGAAGTTTTACGATAAGGATAGTATTTTTTCATATAGTCTTTTTCGGATTGTTCTATTTTGCGTAAGTCTTTTTTATAAGTAAATTCATCATAATAAGGAATATTTGAAAAATGCGTTTTTTGTCTTTTTGTTATTTGTGTGGGGATTGCTGTACCTCCGGGGATAGTTGGAACTAATACCGTTTTTTTAACATAATATTTATCTTGAAAATCTTGTTTAGATTTTTTAATTCTTGTTAATTCTTTTTTCATGGCAACATCTTCTATTTGTCTTCCCTCTATGATTACCGAAGACGGGATAAAATCGTTTGATATTCCCTTTTTACTTATTGGCTTTTCGAGAATTATATTTTCATAACTAGTAATAAAGGGCGTTTCTATAAATGGCGCTACCGTTCCGGTTACTTTTATTCTACCACCCATTAAAAGTGCCTCTGCTTTTGCGGGTTCTGTAATTGTTTGTTTTTGTTGTGCCAACCTATGAGAACGCAACGCTTCAAACTTAGAAGTTCCTTTGATTTCTTGTTGAGAAGCTTGTAAAATAAGAGCCATTTGTTCTTTTGTTTCTTTTACTTTAATGTTTTCTTTAAATTTCTCCTTATCTTTTGCTAATTCTTCCGCTATTTTTTGCGCTTCCGCTTTTGCTTCCGCCCTCTCTTTTACTTCTTTTTTAATCTGCGTTGACGTTTTAGGCGTTGCCTCGTTTCCTCCTCCGCCTCTGGATATATAAGCCTGTCCTATCGTTTCAACCTTACCTTCAACAACTTTCCCGTCAACAACCACAACGTGTTCGGGGTTTTTAGTCTTTTCCTTTATTCTTTTGGCTACATCTGAAAGACCGCTATCATCTCCATTATCTTTTTTTTCTTCTTTCGTCATTTTAACTAAATTTCTTTTTAATCTTCTTTAGACATACTATGTCTTTTTCTAATTCTTTGGGGTTTAGTATCCCGTCGTTAAAATCTTCCATTATTTTTTTTATATATTTTTTTTTAGTCATCTTTCGGCCCTCGATTTATTGCGAATAACATAAATATAAATCCAATAGCTGAAACTATCGCTAACCAAAAACCAAATTGGTGACTAGTTTCGTCGTCCCAGTATTCATAGTCATAAATTATAGATTGTGCGGTTCCGTTAATGTTTCCGCCACCATCATAACTATATGTTGAGGTTATGTTTGACCCTGTTTCGATTTCAACATTACCACCATTTAATAAAATAGAAAGAATAAATAATAAAGCAAATCCGATAAGAGCAAATCCGGATTCATTAGGTCGGAATAACCCTAATATTATTAACGTTAAGGAAATCCCGACCAAAAATCCGAATAATGCAAGTATCAAATTAAGACACCTTTACATTATACCGAATAGTTGCAAGGTTCCTACTACTAGACCAACGATTCCCGCCAGTACCAATACTCCCCACAAAGCAACCTCTGAAGATTCCCAAGTAGATGTATTTGTATTTTTAACTGTCGCAATAAATACGTTTGCCAGCATAATCGCGCCTATCGAAATGTTAACGATTCCGCCAATAAATGAAGCCATTTTATCACCTTTGTTTATGTTTAGTTTTTGCGTCAACTAAAAGCCAAATATTATATTTTATATCGTTCTATATTTTAGAACTATATAAAACTTATATTAATTTCTATAAAAATAGAAAGATATATATATGGGTGTATTCTAAATTATAGAATATGAACAAACACAAAGTTATGATAACTTTATCTGATAATATATTAAAAATAATTGACGAACAAGTATATATTAACGGTAAAAATAATAATAACGGAAGGAGATTTAATCGTTCTGAATATATCGAAAAAGCTATCGATAGTTATTTTAAATTTAAATTTGGTCTAGCGTATAAATCTCTTAAAAAATGAGTAGATATAAAACACAACAAAACGGGTATAGATTTGATAAATTTATTTTTTGGGGGTTTACTTTGTTTTGTATAATAATTGTGGGGTCTTTGATATATATAAACGGGATAGAATCACAACCATATTTTAAATGCAAAATAGCCGAATGTCCTAACCCGTTTTATAGCGAACTAACTCATAAATGTAGTTACGCTTTTGGGTTTATTAAATGCAAAATTAAACACGATAGCTGGATGGATAAAAAGCTTTTACCAAAGGGTGAGTATGGGAAAAAAAACCCCTATGATAATTTTTCATTGATGTTGTTTTCGGGTTTAATCTTAGCCTTTATATTAAATCACCTTATCCATAATAGAGGCAAACCCATAATGTTAGACAATATAAAAAAGCTTGAAAGGAGGTTGAAAAAATTCAAATGATTAACGGAATAAAAATAGAGGGTATTACCGAATTAGGAATAAAGGGCATAAAAGACACAAAAAAAAGCTATAAAAGAGCAGTAGTAAAATCTATGCTTAACCAATTAAAAATAACATTAATCTTTCACGATACAGAGTGTCTTATTCATAATCCGGCTTTTAAATATTGTGAGAATCTAAGCCATCCAAAAATACAACAGGGATTAAAAGGAATAAAAGAAAAGTATAGACAAATGGGCGCAAAAGAGAATAAAGATTATATAATAGAGGTGTTTTAAATGAAAAAAGACGAAAGACGGGAAAAAAAATACTCTTGTAATTATTGCGGGAGGAACTTTAAAAAAAAAGTTGGGTGTTACAATAAAGTATCTACCCAGGTAGAATGTCCGTTTTGTAAGAATATACTAAAAACGTGGATATCAAAAGCCGAAAGAAGTTTATATACAAAAGATAAAAAATGACTGAACAAGATTATAGAAGGCAAACGCCTCAAAATGAGTTAGACTTAGCCTTAATGACTACCGATTCTGTTTGGGGTAAACCAGAAGTCCCGCCGGGATTAAAAGCTATTCTTAGCAAATACTATAAAACAACTAACGACAAAGGAGAAGAAGGGTATACAATTCAGAGTTTATGGGATTCATTAGGATTTTTTACTAGGGATATGAGACTAGCAAACCTTAATAATATTCAGTTGGAGTTTTGTAATTATTATTTAAATTTGGCGGGTGATTGTTTACAAGAAGGATTAATAAGACCGTTTATTATTTGTGTGTCTCGAGTTGCTTCCATTCTTGAATTATCACAGTCTAAGAACGGATTTCTTAGAAAAAGATTAACTACTATAACAAGTGAGACATTCAGAGAGGAGAGAGAACCGCCAAAACGTAACTTTTTTGGAAAATCTAAGAAGGGAGGAGAGTATTAAAAATGGACGAAGTAATAAAAGGACTTTTGTATCAAGTATTAGGTTATGGATTTAGTATGCTTTTAGGAGTTGGAATTTTAAGCTTTCTGCAACGTGGCTATTTATTAAAATTTATCAAAGTTAAATCTAGTATGGGTAAACTTGTTTTATTAAGAATTAAGGAGGTTTCTCATTGGTCTTATTGTATAGGAAAATGGGAAGAAGGCGATTTAATTTTTAAGATGAACAAAGAAAAAAAACGCCTATCGAATGTAGAAAGTAGCGATTTATATAGAAGTCTGGGCATATATTGGATGGATATTGATTCTAAGACGTGGAATATATTAAGCGTTAAAGAAGGGAACAATAAGACCGGATTTGACCCCGAAAAAATGGAGTCACTCGTTACACGAGCATTATATAAACCACCAATCGATGATGTACGGAATAAAATAATGATGGTTTTAATTGTCGCCAGTATATTGGCGGGTCTTATATCCGCTTACTTTGGATATAACATATTGAACGAAATGGGGACATTAACAAACGCTGTTAATAACGTACAAAGCACAGTAGCGCAAGGGTTTGTAGTAGGAACGCCTTAAAATGGTAATATTCGGGATTAAGTTCGAGCAAAGGTCTGGGGTTGTTGATTATTTAGCTGAATTTAAACGTCGAACCGGTTTAAATGCTTTCCTTGACGCAAAGCTTTTTATCCATGACGACATGGCTATATTTTATATACAACCATTAATATTTAAACTCTACTACTTAGCCCCGATTATTTGGATTTTGGGTTTTATATTTTCTGGTGGTTTTAATATGTCATACATCTTAATAGGACTAATCCCGGGTATTACGTACATATTTTATATGAAGTATATATATTTGTTAGCTTTATATATAGGTATATACAAAGGGAAATACAAAGGGAAAATCAAACCGTTATAATACCCGCATATCTATATAATAATATATATATTCTATAAAACTTCGGAAATCGTGCCGGAGCGAAAAGAACACACCCAAATGAGAAATTAAGAATAAAATGGTAGATTTTAACAACGAAACTACGGTATCAGTACCGGCAAAAGATGTAATGAAAATTTATTTGTTACAGTCTAAAGCTTTCCTTGAAGATAGTTGGCGCATATATAAGAAAGCTGTATACTCTGGGTCAGATAGAAGCCTTTCGGATGTAAAGTCCGCTATGGAACAACTATATATTATACTTGAGCCTATGCTTGAAAGACATTGGAACCATGAAGAAGTAAAGAAGAACGATATTTTAAACATAATAGATAAGGGAAACGAAAAGGAAATAAGAAACCTAATAATATTATTTAATAGGACGCTTGATAAAACACAACTCACAAGGATAGATACAAAGTTTCAACAGAAAAGAACACTCGAGGCTTCAAATGTTTCAAAAGGATATTAAGACTTATCAAAATGGTTTATATTGGCATTGTAACGACTTAACCTTATCCCTAAATGAACAAATTGATAAAAGGATTAATATAAATATGGCTTCTGTCATTATAATAGACGGGGGACAGGGACAGGGAAAAACAACCCTAGCCGTCCATATTGCGGACTACATAAATAAAAAACGTGGACTTCCGCCTATTGATTTGAGTATTAAAAATCATAATCAAATAGGTATGGGGGGAGTAGATTTTATATCCAAGTTTAATAAATGTGAAAAAAATAATCTTCCAGTATTAATATATGATGAAGCGGGGGACTATTCCAAAGCCTCAACTATGACTTATTTTAATTATCAACTATCTAAAATATTTCAAAAGATTAGGTCTGCTAAGATAATAATTTTAATATGTTTACCCAATTATAATATACTAGATAATAGGCTTTTTGATGATGAAATAATAAGGGGGGCTATTCATTGTTACGGTAGACAAGTCACCGTTAATTATGGAAATTTAAAATTGTATGACTTAGAAATGTTGTCATGGGTTAGGTATTGGTACACAAAACTACCTATGGCAATAAGAAGAAAATGCTACGAAAAGGTTTCGCCTATGCTTCAATCATATTTTAAAGACCTCCCAAAGACCCGGGCTAGACAATTAGAGATACTTTCGACTGCGGGTAAACAAAAGGAGAGGTTGGCCTCTGAGGTTAAGATGAAGGGATTGGTTACAACTAAGGAAATATCAGAAGAAATAGGGCGGTCACTCGTTTGGGTTAGGTTAAAGATAGGAGAGAGCAATATAGAATATGATTCGAAAATTGGCAGTCAAAACTATTATAACAAATCAGTTATACACAGACTCGAGAAGCTTATGAAAATGAAAAAATAATTATTCTAAAAATATTAATAAAAAATATAAAAGCAACAAAGCCCAAGTATACTATAAACATAAAAATATTATGGTTCTTGGTATTTGTTTTAATAAT
>Ga0180433_10008999_pt1 | contig 12303 bp, 10 predicted proteins | sample SS_ome_8_FD_132980 | JGI IMG/M metagenome (GOLD analysis project Ga0180433, IMG submission 132980) | Hypersaline lake sediment archaeal communities from the Salton Sea, California, USA - SS_1_D_1 metaG | ecosystem: Environmental > Aquatic > Non-marine Saline and Alkaline > Hypersaline >... | reverse complement strand
GCCCGCCTCCTCGATGACCTGGACCAGGCCGCTGGTGAAGGCCTCCATGCCGCCGATGGGATAGCTGGAGGTGAGCAGCTGGCTCCTCTTCCTCAGGTTGTCCCGTCCTATATACAGCACCTCCCCCGCCGCCATGTCGATGGCCTCGGGGATGGTGGTCATGATCATGCCCATGTCGGTGAATAGCTCTCGCACCGCCTGGCTGGGTACGTTCTCGGCCAGCCATTCGGCCAGGGAACGGTCGTCCCAGGCGGCGATCTCCGAGTCCTCCATCTCCGCTACCAGGCGGAGGGTGGAGCCAAAGGCGCGGCGTTCATCGCCGCTCATCGGAACCAGCTCAGCGATGTTCTTGAAACCCCCTTCGTGATAGAACTGCACCGTTTCGGAGAAGGGACCCCAGGCCACGTCCACCCCCACACGCTGGTTCAAGGCATGGATAGAGGAGGAATCACGCAGCTCGGTCATGTGCAGGCCTATATCCATCCTCCAGCCTTTATCCGGGGTATCGGGATAGCTCATCAGCCTGCCGCCGGGACGGTCGTATCGGTCGAGGACCAGCACCTTCTCGCCGGCCTCGAGTGATAGAACGGCGGCCACCCCGAGACCGGCTATACCCGCTCCCACCACGATGGTATCGTAACTATCCTGCATGGTTTGCGCTCCCTCCCTGACTCAACATACAAACCGTTTATACGAGCAGATTAAATATACACTATTACCCTGCGCCCTCTGCTCCTCGAGAACAGAGCCGTGTTACACTAATTCGGGACTGCTGCAACCAGCGGGTAAGGGCCCGCCGGGATTGCCGCATCAAAACCGATGCCTTTATACTCATGTACGCCTGTAACAGGAGTGCCTCATGGTGGAGGAGGAAACGGTAAACGCCCAAAAGGCCAGAGACATCGTCAATGCCACCTACCTGACCATGCTCGAGGACGGCTTCTCCGGCGCCAGTATAAGGAAGATCGCCGGGAGAGCCGGGGTATCCAAGTACATGATCCATTATTACTTCGACGACAAGGAAAACCTCGAGGTCGAGGTGGTCAAAGAGGTGATAAGGGGCATAAACGTAACCATCAGGGATATCTTCGACAGGTATCCCACCAACCTGGAGCGCATAGAGAAGGGTATCAAGGATTTCTGGGAGGGCTTCAAGAGGGACACCGGGCCCCTGGCCATCCTGCAGGAATCGGTAATCCACGGCAGGAGGATACCGGAGATAAGCGAGAGAATCGTCGTTTTCTATCGCGGCGTGGTGGAGGATCTGGCCGAGGCCATAATGGCCGACGTGTCCGCTCCGCGCAGGCTTTCTAAGGAAGAGGCCAAAGCATTAGTCATCCATCTTTTCGCCACCCTCGACGGCCTGGCTTTGCAATATATGCGGGACCCGGGATTAACCGACTATGATCTGAACCTGGACATCTTGATACGCTCTCTAAAACCACTTATCTCATGATACGAAAAGCGCTGGCTTGACAAGGTCTATATATAGTGTAATTATATAAACCGGACGTCTGGTATGTTTGTTATCGAGGTAATACCTCTAGCTTTACCTGCTGAAACGCCTTCATAGCAAGATCTGAAGAACTCCTCTTCACTACCCGAAGTCAGACGCTTTACTCGCCCGTCCGTGCACTTCTGAAAGGGGGTTGGAAATGTCTTTAAAGGAAATCTTGGAGGGGATCGTCGGTGCGGACAACACCTTCGGCGACCCCGAGACCCTGGACGAGTATTCCAAGGACCTGAGCTTCTTCCCTGCGAGAAAACCGGCCTACGTGGTCAGGCCTGGAAACGCCGGAGAGGTACAGGAGATCATCAAGCTGGCCAATAGGGATCGCGTACCCTTAATCCCGGTGAGCTCCGGACCTCCCCACATGAGGGGGGACACCGTCCCCACCATGGGCGGAGTGGTGGTGGACCTGGGCCGCATGAACGAGATGAGGATGATCGACCGCCCGGACAGGGTGGTAATGGTCGAGCCTGGAGTGAGATTCGGCGAGCTGCAAAAGGCGCTGGGGAAGGAAGGGCTGCGACTTCCCATGCCTTTATGCCCCCGCGGCACCAAGTCAGCGATCGGGAGCTGCCTGGAGCGGGAGCCCCATATCATCCCCAAGTACCATCTCGATGTATCGGAGCCACTGCTCTGCACCCAGGTGGTCTTCGGCACCGGCGATATATTCCGTACCGGAGAGGCGGCTGGCCCCGGCTCCATCGAGGAGCAGTGGGAGATGGGCCGACGCCAGAAGTCGCCTATGGGATTCCAGACGGATATCTACCGCATCATCCAGGGATCACAGGGCACCATGGGCATCGTCACCTGGGCCACGCTGCGCTGCGAGGTGCTGCCCCGGTTGGAAAAACCTTTCCTTGTCTCATCGCACAGGATAGAGAATCTCCTCGACCTTGCCTACCGCCTGGTACGGCTTAAACTGGGCGACGAGCTCTTCATCCTCAACAACCAGGCTCTGGCCTGCCTGATAGGAGAGACCCCCGAGGATATCGACAGAATACGGGAATCCCTGCCCAGGTGGATCCTCTTCTACTGCCTGGCGGGCTACGATATCTTCCCGCAAGAAAAGGTCAATTACCAGGAAAAGGATATCTCCGACATCACCAAGATCCTTGGCCTGACACCCACGACGGAGGCGGTGGCGGGAGTGGGGGCCGAAGCGCTGCTGGAGGTGACCAAGAGGCCATCAAAGGACCCCTACTGGAAACTAAGATATAAAGGGGGATGCCAGGAGCTATTCTTCATCTCCTCCCTGAGGAACATCACCTCATACATCGATACGGCCTACGAGGCCGCGGCTAGAAGCGAATACGCCTCTCCCGTAGCCACGTATGTCCAGCCCATCAACCAGGGGCACGGATATCACGTGGAGTTCGACCTGGCCTATGACCCGGAGAAAGAAGCCGGGAGAAGACACGCCGAAGAGCTTTACCTCTGCGCGGCGGAGGCCCTGATGAGTAAGGGAGCCTTCTTCTCCCGACCCTATGACCTCTTAACGGAGATGATCTTCAACCGTGACGGCCAGTCCCTGGCGGCCTTGAAGAAGGTCAAGGACATCTTCGATCCCAACCACGTGATGAATCCGGGAAAACTCTGTTTTTAGGGGGTGAGAAACATGGCATTAGCTGATTATGAATTCGAGATGAACTTCTGCTCCAGGTGTTCTCACTGTAAATGGATCCCCCTGCTGTTCATCAAGACCCACCGTTTCGCCAACGTCTGCCCGGCCATCGAGAGGTATAACCTGCACGCCTATTCCGGGAGTGGAAGGGTAATCGCCGCTCACTCCATCTACCAGGGAAGGAGTGAGATTACAGACGAGCTGCTGGACATCATCTACCGCTGCCAGCTGGACGGCGCATGCAACGTCATGTGTCACCTCTCCAACGAGATCCTGGAACCCCTGGATATAATGCGCGAGCTGAGAACCCAGGCGGTGGAGGAGGGTAAACTCCTCCCCGAGCACACAATCGCCATCGACAGCCTTCGTAAAGAGGACAACGTCCTGGGCGAGAAGAAGGCGGACCGCGGCAACTGGGCCGAGGGGTTGGATGTGAAGGACATCAACCAGGAGCAGGCGGAGGTCTTCTTCCATGCCGGCTGCCGCTATTCTTATAACCAGGACCTGCAGGATATCGTAAAAGCGGGTGTGAACCTCCTGCGCCAGGCAGGAGTGGATATAGGGATAGCCGGCAAAGAGGAAGCCTGTTGCGGCGGGCGGGCCTTCGATATCGGCTACCGGGGCGAGATGGAGAAGTACGCCGACGACTTCATAAGCAGGATCAAGGCCTCCGGAGCCACCACCCTGGTGACCTCCTGCTCCGACTGCTACAGCACCTTCAAACACCTCTACCCCATGATAGATAAGAAGCTGGACATCGAGATCCTGCACATCACCGAGTACCTCGACCAACTGATCAAAGAAGGCAAGATCGAGCTCAAGAAAGAGGTGCCCCTGCGGGTAACCTATCACGATCCCTGCCACCTGGGCCGTTTGGGCGAGGAGTACGAGCCCTGGAGCGGCGAGTGGAAGACGGTACATGGAGGGGTTATCATCTCCGACCCGCAGAAGCCGGTCCATAAGGGGCTGGGCGGGGTATACGAACCGCCACGGGATATTCTCAAATCCATCCCAGGCCTGGAGCTTCTGGAAATGGAGCGCAACCGGGAGTTCAGCTGGTGCTGCGGCGCGGGCGGCGGAGTGCTGGAGGCCTTCGAGGATTTCGCCCAATGGACGGCGCTGGAGAGGATCGAGGAGGCCCGGTCCACCGGGGCGCAGGCCCTGGTTACCGCCTGCCCCTGGTGCGAGAGGAACTTCAAGGACACCCTGGCCGAGAACGGCAACACTATAAAGATCTTCGATGTGGTGGAACTGGTCCAAGAGGCCACAGGATAGAGGGGGTGATGAGCTATGAAACTCAAGAGCGAGGTCTACCAGATGCTCAAGAGCATCGTCGGCGACGAGAACATATCCCAGGACCCGGCCGTCCTCGACTGCTATGCATGGCAGTTCGGCTGCGAGCTCGCCGGGCCCGAGGACGGCGCCTACGCCGCCAAGGCCTTCACGCCCAGCGACTACCTGGAGGACGGCGAGGAGGACGATAAGCTCGTCTCCCCCAGGGGCTCCAGGTTCGGCATCAGGCCGGCGGCCGTGATCCTGCCGGAGAGCACCGAGGAGGTACAGACCATAGTCAAGACCTGCAACCGTTACGGCATAAAGTTCAAGGCCCATTCCACCGGGTGGGGTCCCTGGTCCGGACCGGGCACCATGGGCATGATCCAGATCGACCTGCGCAGGATGAACCGCATCCTGGAGATCAACGAGGAGGACATGTACGCGGTGATCGAGCCCTACGTGGTGTGGTCCACCCTGCAGGCCGAGACCATGAAGCGGGGCCTCAACTGCGTGACTATCGGGGCTGGAGGCAACTGCTCCGCCCTGGCCAGCATCACCTCCTTCAACGGCATCGGTTATAACAATTACTCCATGGGCTTGAACGAGAGGAACGTCCTGGGCGTGGAGTGGGTGCTCCCCGATGGGGAGATCCTCAGGTTAGGCTCGCTGGGCTCTGGTGCCGGATGGATATCCGGCGACGGCCCCGGGCCCTCTCTGCGAGGGGTGATGCGGGGCGAGTACGGGGCCGCAGGAGGCTTGGGGGTGTTCACCAAGATCGCCGCCAAGCTATACCAGTGGGGCGGCCCCCCGGAGATGCCGGTGGAGAATATCGACCCCGCCGCCACCCTGCTCAAGGAGTTCCCGGACAACTGCGCCCTATACTATCCCTTCTTCGAGAGCGCGGAGCAGCGGGACAAGGCGCTGTGGATGCTGGGCGAGAACCAGATAGGTTACTCCGCCTCCTTCATGGGACGGGGTCTACTGGCTTGGGGCTTGGGCGGCACCAACCGCGAGGCCTCGGATACGGTGGAGACAGTGGCCAAGAACTTCCCCGAGTTCGCCTTCATCCTTGTAATAGTATGCAACTCCCCCCGAGAGCTGGAGTACCAGAAGAAGGCGGCTGAGAAGATCTTCGCAGAGACGGGAGGCCAGAATTTCGCCATCATCGAGACGCCGGAGATCCGCTCCATGGTAGCCCTGCTGCTCTTCAAGGGAGGCAACAAGATAAACATCGTCTTCCAGAGGTCGGGTGCTTTCTTCGACCCCGGGCTGTTCACCGGCTCGCGGCGCACCTTCACCGCGGCTGAGAAACTGTCCATCGATGTCATCAACAAGTACGTTGAGAAGGGCCTGGTGGTGGACGACTTCGGCGAGGGCAGCTGGGGCTCCCTCTTCGATTATGGACACCTCACCGCCTGCGAGAACGAGACCATGTACAGGTCAAACGATCCCGAGGCCTGTGAGGCGGTGTTGGAGCTGCTGGAGGACCTGGATGGTCAGATGACCAAGAACCTCTACCGCTTGGGCCACATCCTACACCAGCAGCTCACCGACGGCCCCAAGGGCAAGTGCGGTCACGACACCATGGGCCCCTTATGCGACAACTACCAGGTGTGGCAGCGCAAGATAAAGCGGGCCTTCGACCCCAACACCGCCTCCGACCCGACCATGTATATATTGCCGGAGGAGACATAAGGCAAAGGCCAAAGGGGCCCCCAGGCCCAGGGGGCCCCCAGGCCCAGGGGACGCGCCCGGCTTTAGGCCTGAGACGCATATGACCACCGTTTGGACCTGCTCAGGCCTAAAGCCGGGCGTGTCCCCTGGGCCTGATTAAGGTTAGCGGTCTATCTCGAAGGTGCAGCAAGGCTCGCCCATGGCCCGGCAGCTTATCTCCCGGGCTTCGACCCTCTCACCAAATAGAGAGCTGGCATGACCGGCTATGAAGCCGGCAAAGAACTGGCAAACAGGCTTATCGGACGGCCCCATGTATCTTGCTTCCTGGGAGTTATACAGCATCACCTTGATGGGCTTGGACTTGAAATCGAAATCGATATGCCCCCAGCCCCCCTCGTTAAGGATGATGCGGGTTACCATCCTCTCGATATGCTCAAAGAACCTGGCCATCAAGGGGTCGGTGCGGACCTTGTCCACGATCTCGCTGTTATATATAAGGGGAACGAGGGCCTTGGGGGCCCAGCGTCCCTTCTTCAGGGCTTCCTCTCCCTCGTAATAACAGGCCTTGAAGCCGATGTCGTAAAGGACGCGCTTCTTCTCCTCCTCATCTAAAAGCTCAGCGAAGGTCTCGTGGAGGATCTGGATGAATTCCGAGCCGAAGAGCATCTCATCAACTCCTCCGATACCGATACGCCCATTAGCCACGTCCACGTCGTGGATCTCTAAGGCGGTGCTCCCCATGAACGCCCGGAACATCACCTTGAGCCTCCCGGATATTAAAGGTGCATTGGCGATAGGTCGAAGGAAGATTCTCACTAACAAAGGGTGCCTTTCCAGGAAGTCCAACAGGCTCACCATCAATTTCACTTTCAACACGATATCCACTCCTTTGCTTTTGAATCCCCTTCCAAACCTGTCCTTGTTCCCGCAATCCTCGACTGACCCGGTTTTTACCTGTCTATCTCGAAGACGCACTTGGGAGCGCCCATGGCCTTGCATTCGACCTCGTGAGCGCGCAGTTCCTCGCCGCTGATGGCGCTGGCGTATCCCGCCACGATTCCCGTGTAGAGGTGGCAGACGGGCTTATCGGAAGGCCCGAGCCAGCTGGCTTCCTGTGAATTGGACAGCAGGACACGCAAGGGTTCCGATTGTACCTCGAACTCCAGGTGGCCCCAGCCTCCCTCGTCGGTGATGAGCCTCGATACCATGTCCATCACCTTGACGAAGAAGCGGGCCAGCAGGGGGTCGTCCTTCATATCGTCCAGGATAGTGCTGTTGGCGATAAGTGGCACCAGCAGTCCGGGGGCCCACTTACCCCCCTGGAGGGCAGTGGAGACCTCCCACTTGCAGAGGTTCAGTCCCAGCTCGTACAGGATCTCTTTCTTCTCCTCTTCATCCATCCTGCTGCCCAGGACCAGGTGCAGCTGCTCGATTATCTTGGCCCCGAAGACGATCTCCTCCACCCCGCCGATACCGATGCGGCCCTGCTCCAGGTCCACGTCGTGTATCTCGAAGGCGGTGGCCCCCATGTAGGCCCTGAACAGGACCATCAGCCTTCTGGAAAGAAAAGGTGATTTTGCGATAGGTCGCAGAAAAAACCGCACCAGCAGGGGATGATTTTCAAGGAATTCCATCGCGGTCAACCACGTCTTCAACTGGATGGTCTTAAACATATGGGACCTCCTTTTTGAGGCATGCCGGTATTCCTCACATTCCCTCCAGACCCGCAGTATTATACTATGCCGAGAGCGGGCCAACGAAATGAGCCAGGGCCAGGGGGTAGCCCTGTTAATTTTACAGGGTAGAATAGGGTACTGTGTCGTTTTCTGAGAGAGGGGGCTGAATTAGAGATGGGTAGAGGCAAAAGAAGCGTGAGACTCTTCGCGCAAACCAGTAAATACAACAATTCCATGTTCAAGGTGCTCAACGTGCCGGTATTGGGTCCCCTCCTGAAACTCGTGATGGATGCAAAGGGGACCAATTTCACCTATATCCCGGTATATGAGGGCGTGGAGGTATACGGCGGCACGGCCCTGCCAACCTCTATCGTCGAGCACTTCATAAACGAGGCTTCTTACCACGTGATCCTGAATTACTGCCTCTGCCGCAAGGCCAATAACTGCCAGGATTATGACATCAACCTGGGATGCCTTTTCGTGGGCGAGGGAGCGCGGGAGATCAGCCCGCAAGTGAGCAGGCATGTCAACAAAGAGGAAGCCCTCGAGCACCACCGCAAAGGTGTGGAGGCCGGACTGGTTCCGGTGGTCGGTAAAGTTAAGATAGACGCTATCGGTCTGGGGGTGAAGGAATACAACCGATTGATGACCATCTGTCACTGCTGCCCCTGCTGCTGCCTGACTAGCGGCGTCCATCATGCGCCTAGGGACGTGCGCGATATGCTGGTCAGGCTGGAGGGCGTCAAGGTGGAGGTGACCGGTGACTGCAACGGGTGCGGTAAATGTGTCGATGTATGTATATACAAGCAGATAAAGATCGTCGATGGTGTCGCCGTCGTGGGAGAGGAGTGTAAGGGCTGCAGTCGCTGCGCTATAGCATGCCCAAGGGACGCCATCACCATCACCGTGGATAATCCTGATTACATCGAGCAGTGTATCGAGCGCATCAGTGCCTACGTCGACGTAAAATAAATGGGGTCAGGCCCCTACATAGACAAGGGGTCAAAGCTTCAATCTTCAATTTTCATAATATATAACTACAAATAACCAGGTTAGCTTGGAAATTGAAGATTGAAGCTTTGACCCCTTTATTTCGTTATGCCTCGTCCATGAATTTATAGCGGTAGTCGGTGGGTGGGAGGAAGTTCTCCTTGATCACCCGGGTTGAGACCCAGCGCTCCAGGTTCAGCCAGCTCCCAGCCTTATCGTTGGTCCCTGAAGCACGAGAACCTCCGAAGGGCTGCTGGCCCACCACCGCGCCCGTGGGCTTGTCGTTTATGTAGAAGTTGCCCGCCGCGTGGCGCAGGGCCGTGACCGCCTTTACTATAGAATAACGGTCTTGGGCAAAGACGCCGCCGGTGAGGGCATAGGGGCTGGTGGTATTGCAGAGCTCCAGCGACTCATCGTACTGCTTCTCTGGGTAGACATAAACGGTGACCACCGGGCCGAAGATCTCCTCGCACATCAGCTTGGAGCGGGGGTCTTTGGCCTGGACCACGGTGGGTTGGATGTAATACCCCTCGGAATCGTCATAGGTTCCGCCGCAGAGTATCTCCAGGTCGGGATCCTCCCTGGCGAACTCGATGTACTTGGTGATCTTATCGAAGGCGTCCTTGTCGATAACGGCGTTCATGTAGTTGCTGAAATCGCAGACATCTCCCACCTTTATGGTAGCGACCTCGCCCAGTATCTGTTCCTTCACCTTGGGCCAGATACTGTCGGGGATGTATACACGGCTGGGCGCGGAGCATTTCTGTCCCTGGTATTCGAAGGCTCCCCGTACGATAGCCGTCACCAGGGCGTCGATATCCGCCGAGCTGTGGCCGAAGATGAAGTCCTTGCCTCCCGTCTCCCCCACTATGCGCGGGTAGGAGTAGTACTTGCGGATATCCGAACCGATGGTCAGCCAGATGGTGGAGAACACGTAGGTGGAGCCGGTGAAATGCACGCCGCCCAGGTCCAGGTGGTTGAGGACAGGTGGGGCCACCACAGGTCCCGGCCCGGGGACCATGTTGATCACGCCGTCGGGCATGCCGGCCTCCTGCAATATCTTCATGATGTAATAGGCGGGAAGCACCGCGTTGGACGAGGGCTTCCAGATCACGGCGTTGCCCATCAGCGCAGGCGAGGTGGGAAGGTTGCCCGCGATGGAGGTGAAGTTGAAGGGAGTGATGGCGAACACGAATCCCTCCAGCGGGCGGTGTTCCATGTAATTGAGTACGCCGTGGGTGGATATGGGCTGGTCGTCGTAGATCTCGGTCATGAAATAGGGGTTGAAGCGCCAGAAGTCGATGAGCTCACAGGCGGAATCTATCTCCGCCTGGTGGCAGGTCTTGCTCATGCACAGCATGGTGGCGGCGTTGAGGGTTGCCCGGTACTTGCCGGAGAGAAGCTCCGCGGCTTTGAGCAGCACCGTTGCCCGTGAGGACCATTGTATCTTGCTCCATTCGATCTTGGCCTCGTTAGCAGCGTCGATAGCCAGCTCTGCCTCCTTAGGCCCGGCGCGGTGGTAGCTGCCCAGGACCTGTTCATGATTGTGAGGCGATCTTATCTCCACCAGGTCACCGGTGGTGACCTCATTACCGCCGATGATACAGGGCACCTCGACGGGATTGTCGAGCATCTCCTGGAGCGTGGCCTTCAACTCCGCTCGTTCCCTACTGCCTGGTGCATAGTGTAATACAGTCTCGTTTTCCGGCTTCCGGATGTGAAACATACCGTCGAACATTGGACCTTCCTTCCTTTATGGTCATTTGCTATTTTATAATTTCACTCCGATATGATACCTCAACTGTGAAAATGATGGAATATTCGGGGATGATGTACAATTGAGAAAATCTCGAGGGGGTTTACAAGCGTGAGTGATGCTTTCTATATATTAGACATCATCATCGCCCTCTCCATCCTGGCTTTCTTCTCTTACATACACTACAGCAGGCGATTCCCCGCCGCCGTATGGTACATGTTCTGGCTCGGGGTCCTCATCGGCGCCACCTGGGAGATAAGTTTCTATTTCATCGGGCCCAAGTTTGCTTCCGTGCCCATTTACATGTTTAATACTCAGCCCCCTTATCCCTCGATATTCCTCCATATCCTTCATTGCTTCTGGGATGGAGGGCTGTTCATGATCGGAGTCGGGTTGGTCTACCTGATAAACAAACCTCCGGTCATGACCCGGTTTCGCTGGGCGGAGCTGGGAGTGATGGTGGCCTGGGGTGTGGTGCAGGAGACGGTGGTGGAGTTCATATCCATCGGGGGCGGGATGTGGGAGTACGTACACCGCTGGTACAATCCCTCCCTGTTCAAGGTCGGGGACTCGGACTTCACTCTCCTGCCCATCCTGATATGGGTGGCGGCGCCGATCATCTTCTACCTTATCGCCCTCGAGATCAACCGTAGATGGGGCCCCATCGACAAGCGGCCGGAGCCCGCCGCCGCCTGAACGCACCATTTGGGTGTCAGACACCGATATGGTGCATTTGTCAGTAGAATAAGGGAATGGCTCGAATAAAAAGCGCGCAACCGCGAAAGCGACATGGGAGTAGAGGCACATGAAGCTGACAGGGGTACATCTGCTCTTGACCTACGAATGTAACTACGAATGCGATCATTGCTTCACCTGGGGCAGTCCCTGGAATCCGGGGACCATGACCATGGAGAACATCCGGGATATCATAGGGCAGGCGATAGAGGTAGGGACCGTGACGTCCTTTTACTTCGAGGGAGGAGAGCCCTTCCTCTATTATCCGATATTGGTCTATGGCGTAGAGGAGGCCGTCAAGTCAGGCTTCAGCGCCGGATTGGTGACCAACGCCTATTGGGCCACGGCCCTCGAGGACGCTATCCTGTGGCTCAAGCCGCTCTCCGGCAAGGTCAAGGACCTCTCCATCAGCACCGACCTCTTTCATGCTGACGAACGGATATCGCAGCAGGCGAAGTTGGCCTCCTCTGCCGCCGAGGAACTAGCATTGGGGACAGGGCTGCTCACCATCCTCGAGAGCGATGAGCCGGAGGGATGCAGTGTGGTCGGCCAGCTTCCCATCGGGGAATCCACGGTCATGCACCGGGGCAGGGCTGCGGAAAAACTGGTAGAGGGCGTCCCCCGTACGGACTGGACCACATTCATTGAGTGCCCGTACGAGGACCTCCGTGAGCCGGGCAGGCTGCACATCGATCCCCTGGGTTACGTGCATATATGCCAGGGGATAACCATAGGGAACGTTTTCAGCCAGAGGCTGGTTGAGATATGCAAGGATTATGATCCGGATACCCATCCCGTGGCTGGGCCTATACTGGCCGGCGGCCCGGCGGAGTTGGTGAGACGCTATGATCTCGAACATGACGATGCATATGTGGACGCCTGCCATATTTGTTACGACGCGCGATTGAAACTGCGCGAACGGTTCCCTGATCAACTCTCGCCTGACCAGATGTACGGGGTCGTCGGCCTGGAAGAGTAATACCACTTTGTGAATTCTCCTTTTGGTGTCTGACACCGAGATGTTGCATTTTGCACCGTTTGGGTGTCTGACACCGAGATGTTGCAT
>Ga0180433_10008994_pt1 | contig 12309 bp, 12 predicted proteins | sample SS_ome_8_FD_132980 | JGI IMG/M metagenome (GOLD analysis project Ga0180433, IMG submission 132980) | Hypersaline lake sediment archaeal communities from the Salton Sea, California, USA - SS_1_D_1 metaG | ecosystem: Environmental > Aquatic > Non-marine Saline and Alkaline > Hypersaline >... | reverse complement strand
TATCTTTAATCAGATATAGGAAATCATTTTCATTATTGCTCATATAAGCAAATCTCGGGAGATTTAAGTAAATATGCTGAAGCGTTCCATAATTAACCAATCTTTTATCTGAAATTGATTTTACAATGTTTTTAAACCAATTAGAGTTTGTATTTATTAGATAAGGTGTTTTCATAGTTTTGGCTTCTTCCCATATATTACGATAAGCATTCTCAGATTCACTTAACCAACTCTCGTTAAAATATATTAGGTGTTTAGGAGATTCAAATGCGTTTTTATAGAAATCTCCTTCATTAAAAACTTCAGTAATAGCATTAAAGATTGATAAGCATTCGTAGTCATAATCACCATACACACCATTAATTATGCCATGAGGTCCGATTGCTGGAATTTTTGAAGTAATAGGCAGAATTTTTGGACAACACGAAATTGATGTAACTGGAACTTCCCTCCCTAATATTGCCGATAATTGATTAATCTCGTAAATTAAACCTTGAATATGGTGTTTAATTACCGTATTGGACATGCCTTTCGCATACGGTGCTAAAAAAGTTGAAATAAAATTTAAACCTTGATTACCAGAAAATTCCCCTCTAGTCATGCCAATCCATTTTACTAAATGGTTAATGGCAACACGTAAATCACCCGCAGGACCAGATTTACAACAAAAGGTTGCTGCAGTGTCAACGGGGGGTAGTCCATATTTAAGAATAAAGCGTGGATCCCAGGATTGACATAATGGTCTTAAGTCAAAATATTTAAGTTCATGGATAAAAATATCACCGTATAAGTGAGCTTTAGACTCCTCGTCGTCTAGAATCCGTAATAAGGCATATTCTTCAGCAATTTGATTAGAAGCCCAGTGATGAATCTTTTCAGGATTAATTATTTCTCCAGACAAATTTGGGGGCCCTTTTTCAAGAATCTCCTCATAATCCATCAATGGCATACCAATTCTGGTATAATATTTCCTTTCCTGCTCAAAATGCTGTTCTGAAAGGACCGAACAAACAATTTCCCTTATATGAGGCCCAGAAAGGAACTTCATATTAGTAGATATGATTCGTCTTGTTACAAGCTCGGTAACATGATTTGCATCTTGCTCGCTCATACCTGTTTCTTTCATTATGCTAATCAAAATCTTAGTTGGGTCAAAATCAACCATGTCACCTTCCGTTCTAAATACTTTAGGTAATAAGTCCATGCTAGTCTCCCCTAATGTTTAAAAAAATATAGTATTATTATATGTAAACTCAAGGACTATAAAAATTGATTTATTAATGAATAAGTATTTCGTATTTTGCTTAAAATGTCAAAGAATTAGTATTCTTTCAGACTCTTTTCTTTAAACTATATGGCATTTTTACTTCTTCTTAATGTCTAATTCGATTACTTTTTCTTTATTAAAGCGATTTTTTCACGACATTTTTAAAATTTTGAAAGAGACTGATAAGGAAGTTATTGACATCTGGTATGATCCATTAGAGAATGGCTTATTCAGAGGGTTTAACGGTGATCAGGTTAACGAAATGATTGAAAACTTCGATTGTATAAAGGTGGAGAAAGGCAACTATAAAGAATATATTTCGATCAATAAAATATCATTTATTATTGAAAGTATGAAATTCCTTGATGGAGTACATGTTAAACAACTTTCTGAAATTCTCGATTTTAACGCTTTTGAACAATTAATCCAAAAGATACTGTTAGAAAGCGGGTATTTTAGTATCAAGAATTTTCGATTTTCCGATAGATCCAATTTTAAATCCAAAACAAAACAAGGCAGGTATGAGATAGATGTAATTGGAATTTATAATAATTATATCCTTGTTATTGATGCAAAGCAATGGAGAAGAAAAGACTCGTTTGGTGCCATCAATAAGGCTGCTAACTTGCAGCTTAGGAGAGTTCAAGCTTTAAAACATAATCCCGAAGTTTTTTCCAAATTAATTGAGGACTTAATGGGCGTGAATCCAAGAATAAGAAAAAGATTTCCATTTTTTCTAGTTCCTATGATGGTAACGATAGAGGATAATCATATTAGAATGAATGACAACCAAGTTCCACTCGTTTCAATCTCTAATTTTAACTCGTTTTTGCAGGAAATGTCTTTAAACCTGCAATACTTCAAGACCATTAAAATAAATAAGGTAAACATTCAGACGCAGCTTTTTTAATGAAAGAAAAGATCTAAGTATCCTTTAGGAGTAATATATACATATATATACTAACATTATACCACTTTCAGGATCCATAAATAGTGCGTGTCAGATCACAACCTTTAAATATATACTTTTATATCTTGCTAGTGAAATTGATATAAAAAAATTAAAAGATAAAAAAAAATCAAAATAAGAGGTGAAAATTGCTAAAAATGAACGCAAAAGAAATATATGAGGTTCTCATGGCTATAATTGGACTCTCTGGATTAATGTTGCTTGGTGCCCTTCTTTTGTTCTTCGCTGGAATTTTTTTTTAGTAATTTTCTTGAGCTTTTTTACTTCTGAAAAACATCCCCAGAGAAACGGAACCATAAATCTACCTATAGAAACGATTTTTAAAAAAGAAAATAGTTTTAAATTAAATGTATGGGGTGATTTGTAAATGTTATTTAAAACCGAGAAATATAAGAAAGATGTAAGGGATGTAATGCTCGTGTTTCTATATTTAGGAATCATATTCCTGATGTTCTCATCTTTAATTATTAACTCATTCTTTTTCATCGATTTATTAATAATTGGTGTGTTTTTCCTTGGAATTGGTTTAGGGATGGGAATAATTGTTGCCTATTATTACATGGTTATAAAGAAACATTCTAAAAAAAAGCACAAAATTGGTATCGAGAGAATGCTCGTATTATATGTGATTTTTGGAATATTTCTTCTATTGTTAACCCTAGTATTAGTATTTAATTTTAAAATCTGGAGTTCATAAAGAAATGAAAATATTACTTTCCTTTTTTACCTAAATAATCGATAATTTGCTTTCTTATGATATTTACAGCAAAAGCAATGATCCCACTCTTAACTTTTGGATGAGAAAAAATGATCAAAATCATGTCTTTCGCTAGAGAAGATTCTTGATCGTCGATAGGCGCTAAATCCAGTATGCCATTTGTACCTTTAACAGAAATTGATTTAAGGTCTCCTGCGCTTAATCCATTTATGATATCAGTACCGATCATGGAAAGATTTTGACCGATAGTTGCGAATAAAGAATCAGACATTCTCGAGGATACTGCCGAAGCAATGATCTCGCCATCTCTTTTGATGATAGCAGCCGCTTCTACATGTAAGTCTAACGATAATAGCTCCTTCAAGATTTCACCCATGCTGGAAGGAGGGATTTTCTCTTTTATCTCTTTTTTAGCTTTAGGTTTTGGCTTTTCTTCTTCCTTTTTAGGCAAATCTAGCTTTTTTGAAAGGAATCCTAACACTTCGACCATGTCTTCTTCTAGGCGCTTTGCTTTCATGATAGAAGCTTCAATTTCCTCTGATTTTATTGGGGGAAGTTTAGGTTTTGATTTTTGAGTCTGTAAGCTTGAATCGCTGACTTCAATTGGTATTTCTTGAAGATTCTTCTCAGCAGGTTTTTGTTGTTGTTCTTTTTCAGAGAGTAATGTCCCTTCAAAAGGCTGAGGAGTAACAGCTTTTAAAGGAGGTAATTGAATTTTGGGACTTGATTGAATTTTAGGACCTGAAGGAATTTCTGTCAGGTTTTTGGGTATAGGTTTAACCTTAGGTTTTGGAGGAGGAATAATTTCTTCCTTTGGAATTTCTTGTAAATCCAATTTTTTGGCTTTCCGTTTCGATTTCTTTTCTTCTCCAGGTGCTAAAAATTGAACCTTTTTTTCTTTCTTTTTTTCTTTTTTTCTTTTTTCCTGGATTTTTTGTTCTTGTTTTGATGGTACTATTTTTGGTTCTTCTTTTTTTTCCTCTTTTGTATCCGTAGGTATTCGAATTCGCTTCTTCCTGGTTCCTACTGGTAGAAGTGCTCCACATTTTTGGCAAATTGGACTGCCTTCTACATTGTTTGTGGCTCCGCAATTCGAACATATTCGCATTTTTTTTGTCTTGATTTTTAATTATTTGATAATAATAATAACAATTCAATTTTATTAATATTAGTATAAAATCGAGATCCAATTTGTTAAGAATAATAGAATTAAAAATAATATAACTCATTAAAAGCTTCAAATAAAAGAAGAAATAATTAACGATATAGGATTTCAAAGAGCAGACGACTGAAGCTATCGAACTCTTCTTGACTAAACACAGAAGTGTTTTTTACAAGTAAAAGGTAATATGATGGAGAATCTTTTTTGAGGGGAATTTGTTTAAATATGAAATACTTTCCAAACCTTTGTATAACCATTTGATCTTCAGGTAAGCCCTCTGGCGGTTTTTCTTCTCGACCTTGGAAGCTATCGTTTAACGCAAGAAAATAAGGAGTCGAAGCACTCATTAACTCTTTTGCACTATCATCTTCATAGAAGGAGCTAATGATGAGAGAATTGCTATCAATGACTACTGCACCGTTTGAATCAACCTTTTTGGCGAATTCTGCCACGGTTTTCTGAAGTAATTCTGATTTTGGGTATAAAGTCAGTAAAATTTCTGACATTGCGTTTATAACTGTAGACATGTCGTAAATAGATGTTTGATAAAAATAAATCTTCTTATAATCCACGTGAGTTCTTATCTTCTCCTTTAAATTTAAAAGCGTGTTATTCATTTCGTTTAAAGATGATTTAATTAAAGCCGGGTCGAATTTATGGAAGAATACAAATAATGGTGGGAAGATTTCTAACAAGGCAAATTGTTCTATAACATCAATAAGATAACTAATTGCTTCTGCAAATCTATCTTTGTCTAATATATCTATTACGTAAATCGCAATTTCAGTCCCATCAAAGTATTTATCTGGGTTTTTAATATAAGCAATTCTGTAACTATCTTGGCCTCCAAGATCCCATTCTGCGATATCCTTTCCTAAATATTCAAAAATTCGTCTTTGCGCGCCTCTAGTAGGAGATAACAAGGCAATTTTTGAGAACTCCCTCTGTAGAGCTAAAATAATTGAGGTTTTTCCCGCACCATCTAATCCCGTGAATAATATCTTACTGGCTTCTTCGCTTTCGTCTTTTAGAAATTCCATGTCTAACACCTTATAATTAGTTAATTATTTATGTAGTTAATTTCAAAATAAAAACATTAACAATAATATAATTTATAATAAATATATATTTTACATTTTCTCTTTTTTATTTAAGCATTAATATTATTTTAAAAATTGCTTTTCAAAAAGTTAAAGAAGTCCTTATATTCTTTGATTCTTGCGTCAACTTGTATTTCATCCTTGTTTTGAATGATTTTTAAGGATTTTGGCATTTCTGGGACAATATTTATTAATGAGATAATCTCTTCAGGGAATTTTGCCGGATCGGCGGTCTCTAGTGTTATTGATTTAAAGTCTTTATTCTCGGAATGGAAATTACGGTATAATTGTAATGATGCCCATCCAACAGCGCCATGTGGTTCTATCATCTTACCATATTTTTGATAGAAGTTAGAAATACTCTCTTTAGTTAAGTCATCACTTATAGAAAATGAAACAATGTCTTTCTTAATCTCCGTTAAATCTGGATCTCTATGCATTAAACCTGTCTCGTCAATTTGACCTCCATATAAATCAATTAATCGAGCAAAATTCGACGGGTGCCCGACATTCATTGCATTAGATATACAATTCTTTGAAGGTTCTACTTTTTCATAGGTACCTGTCTCAAGAAATCTTGGAAATTCATCGTTCTCGTTCACGGCAGAAATGAATTTCTTCACTGGGAGCCCCATATTATATGCAATCAATCCACCCATTAAATTACCAAAATTTCCTGAGGGAACAGAAAATATCACTTGTTCGTTTTGCTTTTCAATCACACGAGAATAACTCCAAAAATAATAAAGGGTTTGAGGTAAGAGTCGCCCGAAATTAATTGAATTTGCCGATGAGAGATTAAGTCTCTCCAATTCGGGATCAGCAAATGCAGTTTTAACAAGTTGTTGGCAATCATCAAATTTTCCCTCTATTCCAATTGCTATAACATTTTTACCCAATGTTGTCATTTGTTTTCTTTGAAGTTCACTGATTTCCTTTTTCGGGTATAAAACAACGACTTTTATCCTAGACATCTCGTAAAAAGCTTGAGCAACAGCACCACCAGTATCTCCACTTGTCGCTGTAAGAATTATTATCTTTTTATCATCAAGTTCAAGAAAATACTCTACCATTCTGGCCAATGTTCTTGCGCCAAAATCCTTAAAACTACATGTAGGACCTCGATCAAGATAACACATGAAATCTTTATCATTGATTTTTTCTACAGGCACGTCGAAATTTAGGGCATCATTTATTATTTCTTTCAATTTATTCTCAGGGATGATCTCTCCAATAATCTTAGAGATTAATATATATCCAATCTCGGGAAGTTTTAAATCCTTAAAAGAATATATTCGTTCAGGACTTAACTTTGGAATTTCGTTTAACATGTAAAGTCCTTTGTCTAAAGCCTGACCTCTTAAAACGGCTTCTTTGAAATTGACATCAGGAGTCTTTCTATTTGTTGAATGAAACATTATACCTTTTTGATTCATGATAATATTTAGCTGTTCTTAATGTGTAAGAATATATGAATCAATACTCATAACTTTTTCCAAAAAAATTAGTAATCTAAAAAAAAGGATTTCTATTGATAGACATTAAAGTACATGTCTTTATAAAGAATGTTATCTAAATACATTCTATAATTAATTTTCTTTCAAATTAAATTAAAAGAATTGATACTAATGAGTGAAAATCTGAATGGGCAAAAAATATGTCCCGCTTGTGGTAAAGAAAATGAATTAGTAGCCCGGTTTTGTAAATTTTGTGGAATTAACATGTCAACATACGATTCTCAAACTGTTGAAAATTCTCAGACTGTTGAAATTTCTCAAACCATGAGATTTAGGAGGAACGGGTGGTCAATATGTTGTGTTATTTTTATAGGATTGCTTCTTTACTTTACTTTAGTAGTAATACCAAACCAATTGAATAATTTTGCAGGAGCTCTCATGTCAGGGCTTCTACTTCCACTCGTTGGAGGAGCAAGTTTTATTGGCTTGTTATACATTTTATGGATATATCGCGGAGCGAAATTTCGTAGAATTTTTTCCATTTCACACGAAGGTATAAAAATAGCGGTTCCAAGAGAGCCACTCTTTGAAGTACTTTGGTCAAAATTCGATTTAATTCATTTGTATAAATATTCTGGATCCCAGAATCAGAAGTATTATCGATTTTACTTTATTTCAAATGGAGTAGTATATGATGAATTTACTATCGCAGGATCTATGCATTTTAGCGGAAGAAATTGTAGAGCAATTGTATTTCAACTGAAACAATATGCAGAAAAAATGAATGTAAATTTTACCAGGGGTAAAAGAATAAAATATTAGTGAGTATTTCATCCCTACTCTTTTCATGTCTTAAAAATCAAAACCTTTTCCAAAGAAATCAGTAATGTCAAAAAATACTTCTATCTGTTCACCTTCAATTTCCAACTCAAGTTTATCATACATCCTATTATTCACATCAATTAAACTTTGTTGAATTAGCTTATAATTCCCGAATCTTTTTCGAATTTCTTTATATTCTTGATCTATACCTTCTAAATTCTCACAATCTGAGATTACTATGGCTTTTTCTATAGATGTTCCATCTCCACCCGTAACTTTCATGATATTCTTCTATGTTTTATATGTTCAGAATATAATATACTATTTCTCACCAATAAAGCTAAATCCTTTTGGTGGTTCTAACTTTAATACCTCATTTATTTTTTCAATAACATCTTGGGGGGTTGCTGCTCCGTGAATCATGTCATTTCTCCTATCGTCAAGTTTTTGTCCAGCTATTTTAGACGACCATCCTTCCACGCTGGTTAAAGCTATCAGAGGCTTTCCGTATATCCATGAAAAACAAATTTCTGATAAAGTTCCAGCTTTACCCGCAATTGCCACGCACGCATCCCCGCTAAGTACGACAACAATATTTCTTGCTTGAGAAAATGGAACAGGAATTGCAATGTCTACATATTTGTTTGCAGCTGATTTTTCTTTATATGGTATGATACCTATTGTTAAACCGTTTTCCTCTTTAGCGCCCTTACAAACGGCTTCCATCACGCCAGAAAGTCCTCCACATGACACTATATAATTATTTTTAGCAAGTAATCTTCCTATTTCAATGGTTTTCTTTTCTATTTCCCTGTCAATTTCACTCGCTCCAATCACAGAGATAATTCCTTTGTACTTATCTTTAAAATTAAAAGTCATTGATTTTTCTCCTCTCAATAAAGAGAATTATGAAAGAATATTCTTATTTATTCAATGAAATATTTATCATGTCGTTTAAAATGCCAGAGGCTGCCTCAAAACCGCCTGCTCCTCGACCCATAATAACAATCGGTCCTGCATATTTGGTTTGAAGTTCTATTACATTCAATGTACCGCTTATATTTAAAGGAGAATCCCGTTCTACTAAACGGGGTTCAACGATTAAATGATTTTTTTCTGCAATTGCTAAATGCTTGACAACAAAACCGTCAGATTTTGCTAACTCTATGGTTTGAGCCGTAATATCCGTGATTCCTTTAATTTTTACATCTTTTATGTTCTTGGACCAACCTAGCAATTCATTAGCTAAAATAACTAATTTCCCCGCAGCATCGTATCCTTCAATATCTAGTGTAGGATCGGCTTCAGCATATCCTAATTCTTGTGCTTCCTTCAATGCAATTTGAAGAGATACTCCTTCTGCCGCCATTCGGCTAAGGATATAGTTACATGTTCCATTTAGAATGGCTTTAATACTTGTAATGGTATTTCCAATGAGTCCCTCCCGAATCGAAAGAATTGGAACACCGCTAGCGACAGTTGCTTCATATTTCACAAAACATTCTTGTTCTTGAGCTAAATCTTTTATTTTTTTATGCCTCAAATAAAAAGGTCCTTTGTTTGAGGCAACAACATTTATTTTATTACATAGAGCTTCAATAATATGACTTAGAGCAGGTTCTCCTGTATTTGGGTTTGTTGGTGTGGTTTCAATACAAATATCTAAATCTAATTTTGCAATTTGTTCCTTTGCTGTAATATCTTTTTTCCAATACGATAATTCTCTGAAATTATTCTTATTTTCTAATATTTCTTTTAGGTCTAATCCATTTTTGTTAATTAAAGCACCATCGTATTCAAAGATCGCAATTATGATATAGGAAATATCAAAAGATTTCATTATCTCTTCTTTTTTTTCATGTAATAAATGAACTAAGCAGCTCCCTACATTGCCAAGTCCAATAAGACAGATTTTTTGTTCCATCGTATACACTACAATTTCTTAGAGAATTATACATTATAAAAACACACGATGGTTTAAAACTTTGCTATAAAATCCAAAATGAAATGTACTATTTTTACGATATATTCCGAAGGAGTTAAGATTTTTGTCGGCACAATAGCGTTAATTAGGTGAAACCTGAAATTTTTAATATAAACCTGAAGAAGAATCTGGGTTGAACCGAAAGAACTCTGGAATACGTTCACCGCACTCAGGACAAAAGGTGAGTCCCTCATTAATAATTTTTCGACATTCTTGACACATTACTTTTCCAGGGGGTATTTTCTTCTTTTTTGACATGGTTTCAGTTATTACATCTTTCTCCACATTTAAGTCCTTAATAAGAATAAATTCTTTTCCTTACAAATTGCTTCGAGTTCTTTGATTGATTCTTTTTTGGTAATTGATTCAGGGAAGATTATTTTAAGTTTTACATTGCTAACTTCAGATACTTCTGTAAATTTCGCTTGTAATTCAGATACTTTGATATCTTTTTTTGCCAATCTTTTAATCGTATCTGTAACGTCTGTATCGAAAACATGACCAGTGAGGATTACCGTTAGATTTCTTTCGTCCTTTCCAATGATTACTTTATCAATTTGAATATTTTTATCATTTAATTCTTTCTCGATGTTTTTTAAGCTGATATCTTTTAATTCCTCGCTTAATTCAAAACTCACGCTTACAGGAATGAAATTATTTATAATTTTATCATGGTGATGAAGGATACCAAATATGTTTCCTCCATTCTTAGATATTGGTTGAATTAATTCAACGAGTGCTCCAGGGGTATCAGCTAATCTCACTTCTAAATTAATCATCATAATACATCAAATCATTACTATTATTTAAAATTTAATTACATCAATTGACTCTTTACCATCATTAATTCTCAAGAGGTTTGTTTCTTTAATGATAGTACCTATAACATTAGCATGTAAGCCGTGTTTGTGAAAGATATCGATTATCTGATTGCTATTATTTTTTGGAGCAGTTAAAATATATGAAGTAGTTAAATACATTTTAATGAAGGTCTCTAATGAATATTTGAGATCAATGAGCGTCTTTGGGATCGTGATTTTTGTAATATTGACATTTGCTCCAACATTTGAATATTTTATTAATTGTAAAATCGTACCGAAAATCCCTCCATTAGATATGTCTTTTGAAGCGTGGGCTAAGTGTTTTTCGGCAATAACATTCATCGACATTCTCTTTTTTAAAACTTCTTTAGTGCTTTTAAATGTAACGGTATCCCAATATAAATTACTGGCTTTTCCAACTTTTCCATCAAAGTCCGAAACGAAAACAATGTCATCGTTTACACGTGCGTTTTTTGCTGAAATATAATCCTCTTTTTTAATTTCTCCTATCATTGTAGTGCTTAATTCGTAGTACTGGCTAGAAGTGTTAGTGTGTCCTCGAATTATTGGTACTCTGAACTTGTGGGACCCTTCACATATTCCTTTGATGATTTCTGTACCTTTAGAACGATCTGAAAATGAAAGTATTACGCTGGCGGCTAATGGAATTCCTCCACAACAATATATATCGTCTATTCCCACTAAAATCGAGCTAAATCCTGCACCAAATGGAAAATTTTCAATAAATGATGTTTTTATTCTATCTGTCGTCATTAGGATGAATTTACCATCATTTTTCACAGCAGCAGAATCTTCTCCAATGTCAGAGAAAATTCTCTGGCTTTTAAAGCTTTTCTCATTAATAAATTGAACTATAGGTTTAATATCTTTTTTTTCAATTATATTATCATTCTGTCGGATATTTTCAGCAATTTTTTTTAACATTAATGTATCAAGTATAAATTTATTAGTAATAATTTAATTTTAATCGTAATAATAAACATAATAATAAATATTTATATAAAAAACGCTTTAGCTTGATGAAAAAACCACTCGATTCTTCAATTATTAAGAGTCTTCTATTTAGCGCGTACGATCAATTTGGACCAACTCCTAAGTACGCTTATCCAAAAGCAATATCTGATGATGAGGAGAAAGATGGAAAAGATTTTGGATTAAAAAATCGCGATTATATACAAATCTCAATAAAAAATCTTAGCTTGCTCTTAGACGATCAAGCCCTCTTGAAAGAAAAGCCAGAAAATCTAAGTTATTTTGCAATTTTACCTTATCCTGATTTTAAATTAACTTCTTTATGTTTTTTTCATTTTATTAACATAGAAACCTCTAAAGTACCTATTGCAACTTCTTTTGCAATAATGGTTGATGAAATTAAGCGAAGTTTTTTATATAATAACATTGAACGGTTAAAATCCTTAACAATTGATTTTTTTGCAAAGTTTGATGAATTAAACTCTGGTGGATTCAAATCTGATGAAGAAATGGAACCTTATTTCAATGAACTCATTCAACAGCTAATTGAGATAGAAGAAAATCCTTCTACACCTACAACAACACATAGAAAATTAAAAATAATATTTCTTGGTCTCGATGATTCAGGAAAAACTTCATTTCTCCTATCGGTTGATCGCAAATTCTCTAAATTGATTGGATTGAAACCTACACGGGGGGCTCAAATTTCCACGATAGAAGCATTAGGAGCAACAATTTCGCTATGGGATTTAGGAGGCCAGAAAGTTTTTCGAGAAAAATATCTTACCAAATCTCAAATCTATCTATACGAGGCAGATTTACTTTATTATTTTATTGATGTTAGTAACAAGGAAAGATTTGAAGAAAGTTTTGAGTATCTTCAAAATATCCGGGCAATATTACATGGATTCGACCAAAATACGCCAATAATTTTTGTCCTTACAAAAGGAGATGCTGACATTATAGATTCAAGGAAGATTAAGAAGAATATCAAAAGCTTAAAATCTAAAATAGC
>Ga0180433_10008992_pt1 | contig 12309 bp, 12 predicted proteins | sample SS_ome_8_FD_132980 | JGI IMG/M metagenome (GOLD analysis project Ga0180433, IMG submission 132980) | Hypersaline lake sediment archaeal communities from the Salton Sea, California, USA - SS_1_D_1 metaG | ecosystem: Environmental > Aquatic > Non-marine Saline and Alkaline > Hypersaline >... | reverse complement strand
TTGTCTCAAAAGTGTTTTTCAACCCCCTTTTTCCCCCAGTCTTGGGGGAAATTTATATTCGGGGACACCCCGAACCCCGGCAGGGAAATATCCCTGCACCCTCTTTTTGAGACAGGCTCCCCTGAAACCCCCGCCTCGCTTTGGCTCGACTTAATCACCAATCGTCAGAATGTCTTTTTTAGCCTTTCTTCAATCTTAATTCCACGTTTTCTTTCATAGCGCAGTCGTTTAGCAATCCCTTTAGGACTTTGGCCCTAGTCTTTTTATCGTCCGACTGAGCGATTTTTTGTTTAGCTTCATGTAAAGCTTCTTCAACTTCTTCAATCGATAATAAAGCTGCGGCAAGACAATAAAAGTATTTCGATCGGCTATCGTCATAATCCTTTAGCATCATCTTGAGTAGATTGATTCTCTTATTCTGGTGTTCAACGAATCTTTCTATGCCGTAGTTCCTTACGAACTCGTGATTGAACTTATCCATCCTGTGAGTCACAAAGGAATCGTGCGCTTGACCATCATCCAACCACTGAAACTTCGAGCAGGGGAACTCATCACATTGTGCGCAGACCTCCAGTTTCTTTTTCTTTACGCAGCAGGTAACGTAAGCGCAACTAGGATGCTTATTGAAGAAATCGAGGCCGCAGCACCCAGGACATCTTGAACTCCCTTCGATGTAAAGTCTGGGACATAGACCGCAGCATACCCCACAACATCCTATCGTAGGATATATCTTTTGCAGTAATTCGCTCATGTTCTTATTCCTAATTATTACTATTTAGTCTACCTATAAAACAACAATGCTGCTTTAACAACGAAGGTAATTTATTAAAAATTAAGGGACTACCACATTATAGCAGTCCCTCATATTTATCAATGACATTTTTTCCAAGAAATAAATCTACGGTATAATTGTCGACCGGAAAATCAATCCCTTATTCTGCTCCTCGAATGCCTTCTCTATTTCCTCCAGCTTGTAAGTATGTGAAAGGATCTTATCGAATGGATATCTGTCTTTGGCGCGGCTGAGGAAATCAAGCGCTTTTTTAAGGGCTTCCGCTGTATACAATGAAACACCGATCATGGTCCTGCTCTGTATGACCAGCTTTGATGGATCGAACTGAAATGACTTTAATGGACTTACGTCGCCAATATCAAGATATCTGCCGCCGTTGGCCAGCATGTCAATTCCCTCATCGACTACCTCAGGGAAACCCACCATATTGGCAACAACATCAGCTCCCCAGCCATCAGTAAGCTCCCTAACCTTCAGCATACGTTCAACAGGTGTTTTTATCTCCCTCATATCGATCAGTTCATCCGCCCCGAAGGCCTTCGCCATATCCAGGCGCTCCTGTATCCCATCTACGACAATGACCTTTGCCGCGCCCATATCCTTTGCTACTGCAGTCGCATATACGCCCAATCCACCAGCCCCCTGAATGACAATGTTTTCCCCGAAGGTCAACTTAGCTTTCTCAAGTCCAAAAATGACCTCCGACAGGGCGCAGTTAGCGGGAGCTACCATATCATCGGAAAGATCGTCAGGAACTTTGAACACAGTCTGTGTGGGACGAACATAGTAGTAATCTCCATAGGCCCCAAGAAAGTGAGGCGCCATTTCACAGGGATTTACCACAGTGATATATGCCGCAGGGCAATAGTAATCCTCACCCTTTAAACAAGCCCGACATCGGCCACATGGTATAAAATATCGATACACCACCCGATCGCCCACTGCTAAAGGTTGGCCTGCGGAGTCAGTTGAGACACCATCTCCCAGCTTGGCGACCTCGCCCGTCATTTCGTGTCCCAAGATTACAGGCATAGGTTGTCCTATACCAGCAAGGTCGACATCGCCACGCCACATATGTAGATCTGAGCCACATATATTTGCCCTTCGCATCTTAACCAATATGGCTCCGGGTTCAGGATCGGGTACCGGATATTCCGTACACTCCATAGGATGGCCTAAGCCTCTATAGATCATAGCCCTGGCTTTTTCAACCATGGTCATCTCCTTCACGCTTATAAAAGCGTTTATTTTATGCAAGCGATTTTTTGTATGACTCTACCATTTCCATAAAGGCATCGATTCTGTTCCTAGTCTCATCTTCGGAGTAAGAATCAACATCGACTATATCGCTCTCCATAAACATTACGGGCATATTGGGATAATGATCATGGATCACGTTCTTTACCAGGATCTGGCCCATTGTGGATGCCCTGCACGACCGAGTTATATGCATAACAACGCCGTCAATAGCGTAGTCCTTTATTCGCTCTAGATGAGCCTGTGCCAGGGGAGGCACATTGTTCTTCTGTCCTCTGTGTTGAAGAGCTGAATTCCGCTCAAAGGCGCGTTCGGCGATAAGCCGTACTGGATCGTCGACCTTATCTGGTATTTCGAAGGGTTCAGGTATCATATATGCAGTTTCAGCAGCAAAGATCGCGCCGAAATTCAGGAAATAATCAAGGATGCTCATCGTATGCCAGGGGGGCAGACCTACGCCCCAGAGCAGACGATACTTCTCGTTGTCTATGGCTCCGATACCATTATCCACACGCTCTTTGAGCTCATAATAAAGTCCCTTATAAAACTCCAGCGTGAACTCGTCCGTCAGCATCATGTGATGCGGTACGAAAAGGACAAAGTGGTCTTGTGTCGACATGGGACAGGGAATCGCCTTCCGTAACTCATAGGCATCACGCCACCATCGCCTCGTTTCCTCAACTTGTCGAATAATCGACATCAGACGATCGTAGTTCATCTTTCTGCCTGTTTGCTCTTCGAGAAATTCTATCAATCCACGCAGTTCCGCAGCCATATACCCTACGGAGTGCTCTCGAATAGCATCCATATCGGCGTCGCTCGGTGGCATAAGCACGTCCATGTTATAGATCGGCGTATCCTTGTACCGTCCCAGCGCCTGATACCATTTCCAGCGGGGATCACAACCCATACTGCACCCCAAAAGCATATCCGGCTCAGGCATTCCACCATCCGGCGCATCGGGTGGCATATCTCCAAGCTCGTAACGCATGGCATCAAAACCGATACCGACCTGTGCATAACCGCAGAGAAGATCAGAATACCCCTCGGCTCTTGCTTTATCCATGTACTCCTCAGCCTGTCTCTTCACCGCACACAATCCTGCGTAATTCTCAGTGTAGACCTGCACAATATCCATCGCCTCAAGTATTTCCTCGTAGTTACACATCACCATGCAGTAGGCGACCTTTCGCTTTTCCTCCTTGGCTTGCTGGGCCTGTTTATACATGCGCTTAACAACGGTCCTAATCTTACCTGCTGATTCAGTGGATTTCCTGGAAGTGGTCTTCGCCTGTGCTTCCTGAGTCATTACATACCTCTCACTCTCTATTAATGCAAAACTTACGTACTTAGCTTAACGCAGTTGCTCGACGATTGATTTGTATTTTTCATGAATCATATTCCGGTCAAAGTCTGCGAAAGATTGAAGCATCTCCTGTTGTTCTTTCTCACTGAGATATTGTTCCGAATTCGGAAAGAACTCCTTGTCCTCTTTGCGAATATGCTCCGGATAGAATTCAACAAGCGCATTGAGTTTGTCGAATATGGTTGTTAACGCATTATCGTTGCCAGTAAGATATTGTTCCTTTGCCTGAACAAGATCAGCAATAGTGTGCCGACCGTACTTGTGATCCTCGATCAGGGCCTGCATCATGCGTGCATTCTCGTTGGAAATATCCTTATCAGCAAGGGTTTTGAACAGAATATCCTCTTCCTTGCCGTGGTGCGTCCTATCAGCATAAGTTCTTATGAAATCAACAGCGATGTCCACAAACGCAAGATCTGCCTGACCCTGCCGCTGCATAGCCGCTGTTCGGTCACGTATTATGGTGATCATTTTCTCGATTAACCTATGTTCAATCATTAATGGGCCGCGGGGTTTCAATAGCAATCTCCTTTTGTTTATTTGAGAACAGCACGTTTAAATTCATCAATTCCGATACGTTCAATGAATCGAGCTGTCCTTTCTTTTTGCTTTGCATTACTACCATAGTATTCGAAGCACCTCTTGGCCAGATCTATGACATCTTGTGTACCTAAGTCCTCTGCAATCACATTGCCAATTCGGGGTTTTCCACCAGAGTTACCGCCAAATATGACAGTCCACCCAGATTTTTTCCCGAATGCACCCAAGTCTCGCAAATACCCTTCACCGCAGTTCATCGGACAACCAGATATCCCTATTTTCGCTTTTGCCGGCAATTCCATACCAACGAAAAGCTCTTCCAATTTGCCGCCCAGCCCTAACGAGTCTTGAATTCCAAATTTGCAAACAGCGGTTCCCGGACAGGCTTGTACATAGTGGACACAAATCTCCACCGCAGGTCCGATATTCATACCAAGTTCCTGCCATAATTGCTCGACTGACTCCGGCTTAATACCTACTAATGCCATGCGTTGAGCTGAAGTTATTTTGATAATAGGTATTTCGTATTTGCGGGCAACTGAGGCGATATTTTCTAAAATATCAGGAGTTACAAGGCCCATCGGCATTCTAGGTACAATTGCGAACGTTTGTTTATCACGTTGGATAAAAGCTCCTCGCGGTGTATCATCTGACTCCATTTAGTCCCCCCTCAGTAGAATTCTCAGCGAGGCTATGTAAAAATATCTAAGGAATCTCAGATCGACCCCCTTTATCCCCCAGTCTTGGGGGATTTTTTGAGCTAGGGGACACTCAATACTAGAAATTAGGAATAATTCTGATTTTGCCGCTCCAGCGAAGTCATTATTAAATTATTTCTGTACGACTGGATCCCTGTCTTCATAGGAATGACAATTTACTTCCCTTTCCTGGAAAAGACCACTAGATCGTCTCGAGAAAAGCCTCGATCCTTGTTTTCCACTGGCCCAGCGGCGGTTTGAAATAGTCATCCTCTAACATTAGCACCGGCGTTCCCTGTTTTCTGAAGTATTCCTCGATTTCTGGCGCATCAAGTTGGTAGGTATCGCAGTAGCGTATGGTATAGATAATAACGCCCTGAGCATTCCAGTCGCGCGCATAGTCCCCCAGATAGCTGAATCTCTCTTCCGCTTTGCCTGAACGGTAGGTACAGGGACAGGTAATACCACCGAGATAGCCTTCGGCCAACCCCTTTATCGCACCTTGTCCTGCATCGACCTGCTTAAATAAAGCGCGGCTGCCGGTGCACAGATCATCCATAACCACCCAGGCACCACATTCTTCGGCCAACTGAATAAGCGCCACGTGGTCTATTTCACTGCCTACGATAAGCAACCCCGGTTTTTCATCATGACGATATTTTCGGCTTCGCACCTCATCAATAACGCTCTCCAGAAGATCGTTGAATTCCTGTATAGGAATCGTCATGCCTGCTACCAACGCCCATGTGATTTCAACGCCGGATATCAACGGTGGCTGGGATTTTCTTAGTTCGTAGAGTTCACGAAGAAGCGTACGGCTCCGGTTGTGAAGCTGGATAGCATCGCGTAGTTTCTCATCTGTACAAACACGTCCGGTATACTTCTCCAGGCTTGTTTTGAAGTCTTCCAGCTCTTTTTCGAAGTAATCAAAGGAGGCTTTGTGAGTCATATGGGGTACAGTTATACACCTGCTGTACGGAGGCTTTATATAATACTTCCAGATATCATAGATACGGTGCATAGCGTCGCACGTATGCGGGATTACCGCTCCAGATAGAAAATTGTACTCCCCACCTAGCGCAATATCGAAGCAACTGCGCACAAAGGGACACATGATAGTTTCCAGATACTGGTCAGCCTGTTTAAGCGGTTTGCCGGCACCACCTTGAATGCGATAAGGAACAAGGTCAAGCGCTGTTATTATTTCCACCGGCGTATAACAGCACAGATAGCCGATAACTTCTTTGCCCTGCGCTGCAAGCTCTCGTGCCCGTAAACCCCTGTCTTCATACAGTGCTTTTGCCTTGGCAATTCCTTTTACACCTACCTGAGCCATCGATGAAATCCCTTCTAGGCTGGTGCCTCGACGTATTTATAGACCTCTATGGCGAAGCGAGGACACATCCATGCACAAATCCCGCACGCATTACATTTTTCCGGATGAGCAAAAACGGGCAATACGTATCCTTTGGGAGTAACCTTATCGGACATTTCTATTGCCCCTCGAGAACAGAACGCTACGCAGTAGCCGCACCCTTTGCAGATCGACTCATCGATAGTTATTTCGCCTTTAGCCATGATTCCTCCAAATTTGAATTAAGCCAGTTAAAACAGGTTGTCTTTAAAGTTATTCTCAACCCTCGATATTCCCGCGAAGGACCCGTCCTCGATAAGCTCGGCTTTATCGGAATCTTTCCAGTTTGACCGAATCCCGGCAAGCAATCCTGGTATCTTAGTGCCATTTCTTTTGATATATATCTTTTACTCCAGGATTGACCAAACCGATCGGCCATTCGCCCTTGGCCATCTTGATAATCTCTTCGCCAGGCCGTAAAGAGAGTGCAGGATTGTAATGATATGAATATGCCGCTGAATGAGCCGTTACGATAAAATTATCCAGCTTTAGTAACGGATTATCGGAATTAATTGGCTCCGGTTCGGTAACATCGACGGCAGCTGCGGATATAATTCCTTGGATCAGAGCAGTGTATAAAGCATCATGATCAATAATCGCTCCACGGGCAGTGTTAACAATACAGGCCGTTGGCTTCATCTTTTTAAATTGTTCTAAACCGATCATATTCTCTGTTTCTTTGGTCCTTGGAGTATGTACCGAGACAATATCGGATTCGGTCAGCAGTATATCCATGTCCACACGCTCAACCTCTAATTCTATAAAAATATCCCCTGAAATATATGGATCGTACGCCAGGATTCTCATACCAAAGCCCTTCGCCTTCGGTACCAGCGCTCGAGGGATTCGTCCAAATCCAATAAGGCCAAGCGTGCTCCCTCTTAACTTCGACATTTTGGGCCAGATTTCAGCTCCTATATAGGGATCCGGCTGCTCTTTCCAGCCAATAGTCTTCACGATATGATTAACCTGGCAGATCCGACGGGTACAGGCAAGTATTAATGCTATAGCGTGGTCCGAGACTTCTTCTAAATATATATCGGGCATATTGGCGGCCATTATGCCCAGCTCAGTTGCTGCCTCTACGTCGAGTCTATCGTAGCCAACGCCGGCGCTTATTATCATCCTAAGGTTTTTGCAGCCTTCCAATACCTTGCGTGAAAATGGCTGAAAAAGCGCCTGCCCTATAACAACATCGCCATCGCCTATCGCTTTGATAACATCCTCTTCGGTGGATTCTTTGAGGGAGCAAAGACTCTGTGAAAGGTCTATATCAATACCAGCATTTTTAGCCATTTCAACATAATCCACAAGAACCGATAGTCCAAGAATGTCAACTACTTTTAAGCTCATTATATAGCCTCCAGAATTCAGGGAAGTCCGGGCAAACCATAACCAACGTCTCGTGGATCGACGATAAGGTCAATTAGTACCGGCTTATCTGCCTTAATAGCTTTCTGTACTATAGGCTTTATCTTGCTCGGGTCCTCAATACGCTGCCCTTCTACACCGAATGCCTCCGCTAATTTGGTGAAATCCACTCCCCCCAAGTCATACCCCAGATCGTCTCCTTGCTTAGATACTCGGTCGGGCAACATGGAAAATCCCCACTTAATAGCAGCATAACCACGATTGTTAAGCACTACAATGGTCACCGGAATTTGATACTTCGCCGCCGTCCACAGAGACTGGATACCGAAGATGGCGCTTCCATCTCCCACCATGGCGACTACAGGATATGAGGACGCTAAGGAGACACCAAGAGAAGCAGGCAGTCCCCAACCCAAACAAGCGTTGGAGCTGAAATAGCTGCCTTGTTCTGCAAAATGCATGCAGCACTCCACATAACTGGTTAGCATCACCGCCTCATCCACAACAATTGTCCCCCTGGGTAATGCCTCCGCTATCTCAGTTATGGCCCGTGACGGCTTCATGGGTACTGTATTTCGCTCCTTGCGGAAATCAGCCTGACGTCCCGCCATGAGCTTGTCATGGAGACCCTTCATTTTTTTTAATCTCCTCTGATTTCTTTCCCGATGAGAATCTGATATCATTTTCTTGATTTCGCCAATTAACTCGGCAAGTGCAATTTTTGGATTCGACAGTATCGACACATCAACTGAACAGTCTTTGGATAACCCTCGCGGATCTAAATCAACCTGTATAGTTTTTATTTCAGGGGAAATCAAATAACCGCCAACATAGAACAATTGCTTAAATAAATTGCTTCCTATAGCCAGAAGAACGTCAGTATGGCCTTCCAGTCCGGGCAACGAGAAGCCTATTGGCGGTACCCTGCTGAAGTATAACGGGTGATCTGTTGGAAAGATGAGCTTTGGAACCTGTGCTGTGATGAATACTGGGGCTCCAAGCAGTTCCGCTACCTCTATAAGTTCGCGCATTGCGTCGGCATCGGCTACCTGGTGACCCGCAAGGATCGCCGGCTGTTCAGCTTCAACCAGTAGTTGCGCCGCTTTTTCAAGACACTCTTTATCCGGCCTTACACCTGCTGATATTTGTCGAGCTCGGCCTACCGAATACACAGGATCAACGACTTCAGACTGCAGATCACGCGGAATTGCCACAAACACAGGCCCCATTGGTGACGTAGCGGCTTCTTTAAATGCATTGCGTAGAGAGGGCATAATATCATGTGCATGTGTAACGTTCCAGCAGCCTTTGGTGAATTCACTGACCATTGGTAGCAGTTCGGCATCAAGAAATGGATCGCAGCGCGCCATGCGTGAGTCCTGCTTACCGGCAATCACAACTACCGGTGTATTAGCATTATAGGCATTGTAGAGGTTTCCGATTACATATGAGGTCCCAGGAGCAGTATGAACAAGAACCACACCCGCTTTACCAGAAGCACGAGCGTACCCATCGGCCATGCCCATCGAAACTGATTCATGGACTGCGCTGATATATTTTATCTCTGCTGTTTGGGTTAACGCGTCTAAAAGGGGAATTTCAGTACTGCCGGGAACGCCAAAGATATATTTTACACCTTCGTCTTCAAGAATATGGCATATAGCCTCGGCTCCATTCATGTTCTATCCCTTTTTCTTAAAACTAATTAACCAACCAACTCCACTCCCCGTTTAAATGCCTCTATATTTCTGTTCATCACCTTTTCATTTTCTGCATATTTCGTGCGGAGTTCTTCGACTATGAGTTCTGGAGGAACAGATTTTGTAATCGAAACATATGAACCGAGCATAATAAGGTTCTTTCCTAATGCGGAACCCATGCTCATAGCAGTATCTAGTGCGGGTATTATATGGAGAGTATAGTCATCCCTGCGCCTCTGCGTGTCAAATCCAGCCTTTTCAGCTATGACAATCCCATTTGGACGTACTCTATGTTCCAGGCCAGCAAACTGAGAGCTGTCCAACAGCATAAGCACTTGTGCCTGATCGAGCAGCGGAGATGCTATTTTCTTGTCGGAAAAAATAACCGTACATTCGCAGAGCCCGCCACGTCGGGCGAAACCGTATGAAGCAATAAACGATACATATTCATGCGCATGGAATGCTGCTTCTAATAGTACCTGTCCCGATGATAGAACACCCATACCGCCTATACCAGCCATCAGTACTTCGCTTCGTGTTTTTCCATTTCCCTTCACTCTGTTCCTCCTTGAACACGGTTCGACAAGCTCACCGTGAACGTTAAAGTAATCAGTCTATACTTGTGACGTTTTTAAACTCACCTAATGGAAACTCAGGTATAATTTCTTCTTCGATGTATTTCAGGCTTTGTACTGGAGTGAGATGCCAGTTTGTTGGACAGGCCGTTATGATCTCAACAAAGCTTGTACCCACATTGTCCAGCTGTCTCTGGAACGCCGTTTTTATGTATCCCTTTGTGCGCTGATAGCTTGCCGGCGTATGAAGCGAGCCGCGAGCGCTATAGGCCACACCTTTAAATGTCGCGGCTATTTCTGCAGTGTGTACCGGGTAACCTTCGACCGCAGGATTCCTTCCCTGTGGAGAAGTCGTCGTCGTCTGCCCCACAATCGTAGTAGGCCCAAGCTGGCCGCCAGTGGTGCCGAAGTTGGTATTATTCACCATAATAATTGTGATCTTCTCAGATCTGGTCAGCGCCCCTATGAACGGACCAGCGCCTATGGCAATGCAATCACCATCGCCTTGAACGGTAAATACAATTGTGTCCGGATAGATGCGTTTTATCGCCGTTGCAACATCCGGCCCGCGTCCATGCGCCGGTGACACCCTATCAAGGTCAAAACCACCGATGAGAATTCCACCGCACCCCACGCATCCCACCATGATAGCCTCATCACCAATTCCCAGTTCGTCAAGCGCCTCGGCAACAGCACGCGCTACAACAGGCGTCTGGCAACCGGGACAAAACAGGTCCCACAGATAATCCGCAAACCACTCCCTGACGAAAATCTCTGGCCTTCCTGTTATTCTTTTCTTCTCTATCTCCTGCGTTCCTCCGGTCATTGCAATCTCCTTATCTCTTCCAGTACTCTAGACGGCATGATCATTCCATCCTCAGATGTCATGTGGCGGAAGCTAGCATCAGCCAGGTGAACCTCGGCTTTCCCTTCGACAGCTATTTTTACGTCATCAACCATCTGACCCATGCTATCTTCTACTACGAGAAATTGGCATCCTTTATCTGCCAACGCTTTAAGTGGTTTGGAAGGAAACGGCCATAAGGTTATTGGTCGTAAGAGCCCGACCTTCAGTCCCTCTTCCCTTGCCATATCCACTGCCTCTTCAGCGGTTCGGGCACAATACCCATATGCAACGAGGACTAGCTTTGCATCCTCCGTACGATATTCCTTATACCGTACGTCATTAGCCTCTATTGCTTTGTAGGAATTTCTCATATCTTCAAGATAGGAAACAAAACTTTCGCCTTTTAGAGGATTGTAGCTAGCACCAAGTGCTACATGTTTCCCGTCAGGATGCTTGCCCTTACGGGCTACCGCCCAATCTTTTTCAGGTAGAGGGCCAAATTCAAGCTTCTTTAATTCCAGAGGTTCAGTAACATGTCCCATGAGGCCATCGCTCAACACGATTACCGGATGACGGTACTTATCCGCAAGGTAGAACGCAAGTTGCATAAGATCGTGCGTTTCCTGCACAGACGCTGGAGCGAGCACAATGCACTTGTAGCCACCTCCCCCTCCGCCTTTCGTTGCGGAATAGTAATCCTGCTGGCTATGAGTAAGCCTCTGTACCCCGGGCCCGACACGTTGTACCAGAACAACCACGCAGGGAAATCGCGCCGCCGCGAGGTTGGACATTCCCTCCTGCATTAATCCCCAGCCGGGACTCGATGTTGAAGTCATCGCCCGTACGCCGCACGCGGCGGCGCCAAACAGCATATTAATGGTGGCGTTTTCACACTGAGATTGTAAAAATATACCGCCTCTGGCCGGCAGTTCACGCGCGAGAAATTCTATTACCTCGTTCTGAGGTGTGATCGGATACCCGAAGAAACAATGACAGCCAGCAGTCAGTGCTCCCCACCCTATCGCTTCATTGCCTTCGGCAAGAATTTTCTGTGCCATTAATAAGCCTCCGTTATAAATTCAAATTTGTATTATGCCATTATACCTATCTAAACGTATTATGCCTACTAACAGAATGGCCATTTATATTTCATCCATATGAATTTTTGCTCAGTTTTTCCCTGCCTGCTTTCCACCTATCCCACCAATCCCATTACTAATAAACATGACAGTTACACAAGTTTATTGATCCACCTGTAGTCCCTCCTTTAGGGACTTTTTTATTCGGGGGTATACCCCGAACCCCAGTCCTTCCATTACTTGGAAGGACACCCTCTTTTTGAGACAGACTCCCCCCAAACCTCGAAGATCCTTGCGAATCGGAAGTACCCAACGTCGCCGTTGCTCGGCTCTGTAGACTGCATCAGAGGTAGAACTAATGGCAGGTTCAGGAGCGGAGCTCATGAGGGCGGGTGGGTGGGAAACAATAGCGCCCGATCCGCTAGATTAAAGTTCACCCCCGTTAGTATCTTTTCAACTCTATTGGTTTTTAGGCAACCCTTTTACGTCCCCCCGTGGGGAATTTCTTGTCCTAATACTTGAGTTCGTTATGTGTAGATAAACAGTGCTGAACTGGTTCTCACCCAATCCTTGCTAAAACCTCAACACTAAATTCGTCTCTACTTTAGTATACTCCCGCATCGCGTAGAGCTGTGAGGTCATCCCAGGTATAGCCGCAGAGCTCCATCA
>Ga0180433_10008991_pt1 | contig 12311 bp, 11 predicted proteins | sample SS_ome_8_FD_132980 | JGI IMG/M metagenome (GOLD analysis project Ga0180433, IMG submission 132980) | Hypersaline lake sediment archaeal communities from the Salton Sea, California, USA - SS_1_D_1 metaG | ecosystem: Environmental > Aquatic > Non-marine Saline and Alkaline > Hypersaline >... | reverse complement strand
TTCCATCTTTTAGAGAGCCCCGAGCTGCTTGAATGATGCGGTCAAAGGCCCCTGTGCCAAGGAAGACATCTACTTCGGGAAGGGCCTTGGCCAGATCTGCCCCATAACGTTGCGGCAAGCAACCTGCCACGACGAGCCGCCGCCCGCGGCCGTGTTTTTTCCATGGCGCCATTTCCAGGATAGTGTCAATCGATTCATCCACGGCAGGGCGTATGAAGCTGCAGGTGTTGACTATCACACAGTCGGCATCTGATTCATGTGAGGTGATCGTGCAACCCGCCTCAAGGAGCCGACCCAGCATGATTTCGCTATCCACCAAATTTCTGGGACAACCCAAGCTAATGAGGTGTACGTTCATAAAACAGGAAGGGGGGCACGAAATGGGTTGCGTGGTCCCGGGGCTGTTGTTCGAATAGTCATGTGCCGCTTGTCAAGATGCAAAGCGTACGGTGCTCCCCGTCGTTAGGGGGAGAGCTGTCACCCGGGTATTGCTGCCGAAAAAACGAAGAGCAAGGCGCTTTTTCGCCCTGCTCTTCAGCCTCGCCAGAGCCGGCCCTGATCTCCACTACGCCATAAACTTCTTGACCTCGGCCGTTATGGCAGGGACGACTTTGAAGAGGTCTTCCACAATGCCGTAATCGGCCTGCTTGAAGATGGGGGCCTCTGGATCCTTGTTGATGGCCACGATATACTTGGATGATCCCATGCCGGCCAGGTGTTGAATGGCCCCGGATATGCCGCAAGCGACGTAGAGGTTCGGGGACACCACCTTGCCGGTCTGTCCCACCTGATCTGAATGGGGTCGCCAGCCCTCGTCCACCGCAGATCTTGACGCCCCCACCGTACCACCCAGGACCTCCGCCAGTTGTTCGAGGAGACTGAAGTCAGGACCCCCCATACCCCGTCCGCCTGAGACGATGATATCGGCCTCGGTGAGATCCACCTTGGCAGCAGCCTCTAATTTCTTCTCCAAAACCTTTGTCCTGACCGCACCGACGTTCACCGGGACCTTTTCCACGGCTGTGGCCTTTTGCGCCGCCACAACCTCCATGACGTTCGGGCGGATGGCGACCACCGCCGGCATCCCTTGAATGGCGACTTCAGCCAGGACCTTGCCGCCAAACATGGGTCGGGTTGCAACGGCCATGTTTCCATCAATCCTCAAGGCGATACAGTCCATGGCGAGGCCGGTATCCAGTCGTGCGGACAGTCGTGCGGACAGGTCTTTACCCCGGGTTGAAGCGCCTAGCAGCAAGATCTTGGGATCATGGTCCTTCACGATGTCGCAAAGGACGTTCCCGTAGGCGTCTGTCGTGTAGTCTGCCAGTGCGGGGTCATCGCCTGCCAGGATCTTATCTGCCCCGTAGTTTGCCAATTCTGCTGCCATCGCCTCCACACCAGAACCGAGTACGACGCCCGTGAGGGGCTCGCCAAGGGCGTCGGCGAGGCGCCTCCCCTCGCTTAGCGCCTCGTAGGCCACCTTTCGAAAACGACCCTCAAACTGTTCTGCAAGGACCAGGACACCTCGTGCCATCCCATTCTCTCCTCTCCATTGTTATTTGTCATCCCATTTCACCCCTGGGTCTAAATCACCTTGGCCTCTTCTCTGAGCAATCTGACCAACTCGGCAGCCTTGGCCTCCGGGGTCTCCCCATGGATAATCTTGCCTGGCGACCTCTCGGGCGGAAAGGTCAGGTTCATGACCCTGCATTTCGCGCCGGCTTCGCCCGCTTCACTCGGCTTGATGCCCAGGTCGGCCAGTGTTTTTCTTGCCAAGGGTTTCTTCTTGGCCTTCATGATACCAGGAAGCGATGCATATCTGGGTTCATTGATGCCTTTTTGGGTGGTAAAAAGGGCCGGCAACTCAGTTTCCACCACTACGGCGCCTCCCTCCATGGTGCATTCACAAACGATCTTGTCGTCCTGGATTTGTTCCTTGACGACCATAGAGACCTGAGGGATTCCCAGAAACGCCGCAACAGCCGCGGGCACCTGATAGCAATCATCGTCAACGGCTCGTTGACCCGCTACGATGACATGGCAGGGAACCCCCCTGATTGCTGCGGCCAGCACCTTGGCCGTTCCAAGGGCGTCGCCTCCCTCGGCCGCGGGATCATCGATGAGCAGACCTTCATCGGCGCCCATGGCAAGGGCGGTCCTGATGGACTCAACAGCCCTTTCTGGCCCCATGGTGACAATGGTGACCTTACCCCCGCCCTGGGCCTCTTTGATTCGCAGGGCTTCTTCAACAGCAAACTCATCGTAGGGGTTGATCACCCACTTTACGTCTTCTGTCTTGATAGAGGCATTGTCCGGCGCGATCTGGATCAAGGTTTCCGTATCCGGAACTTGTTTAAGCAAAACAACGATGTCCACCTTCCAACTCCTTTCCAATGGGCGATGATTAAAACAGTCATATACGGGTTCAACAAGAAGCCGTCAGGGGAGATCTTTTTTGAGGGCAGGTCAAATCTCATTCTGACTGTCACTGGCAAAAGGCCACAAGGCCCATAAGCCAGGCACACGGGCAGGCCCCATACAAGCTCACAAGCCCCTGCTGTAAATGGGTCCGGGTGATACATCGAATAGGGCGCCGTTGCTGGGACTCACAAGCCACAAATCAGTGACCTGACCTCAAAAAAGATCTCCCCTGACGGGCTTGTCAACGGGCAAAGAATATTGTGGGCCCCTTAGTAGGTTGCGGGTGACCGTCTGGAACATATGGCAAGAGATGAATGAAATGTCAAGGCCTTCGACGTCCGTTACGAGGCATGCAAACCTTGCCTGTCTTCAACAAGGCAATGGACAACATCACCAGCGAGGATACGGTGCAGGCGGCCCCTTTTATCTCGGACCAACAGGGCGCCATCCGTATCCAGGTCCTCTGCCACGCCTGCCAGCCTCGACTTTGGAAGGGACACCTCAACCCGGCTTCCCAGGGTCATGTCATATTGGCGCCAGGTCTCCAGGATCGTTGCAAAGGGCCGTTGGCACAGGCGTTCATACCATTGTTCCAACTGATGCAGCCATGTCTGGAGGAGGGCAACACGCGAAATCGCCTTGCCGGTGCTAAGACGCAGCGAGGTGGCAAGGTTTCGGATGGGGGTGGGAAAGTCCTCCAGATCCGCATTCACATTGATGCCGACGCCAACGATGACAAAGGCAATGGCGTTGCGGGAGCAACTTGCCTCGGTCAAGATCCCCCCCACCTTGCGACGGCCGAGCATCACGTCGTTTGGCCACTTGAGTTGAGGCGTTATCCCTCTTTCCTGAAGAGCCGCGGCAAGGGCTACCCCTGCAGTCAGCGTTATTCTAGGTCCCCACTGTGGGGGGATGTTGGGTCTTAAAACGACGGAAAGATATAGACCCTTGCCGGGAGGTGAAGCCCAGGGGCGCCTGAGCCGTCCTCGCCCTTTCCTTTGGGACTCGGCTAATACAATGGTCCCCTCCGGGGCGCCCTGGCGAGCCAGGCGTTTCGCTTCGGTGTTTGTCGATTCTGCGACACGGAAGCAATAGATCGGCTGTTTGCCAATCCGTCGTGTGTTCAGGCCTCTTCTAATAGCTTGTGGGCAAAGGTCCCTGGCGTTCGGATTTTTCAAGTCTTGATCCATGAGCTTTCGGGTCGTGTGTGATTGCATCTTATTCCCTTGACATCATCAAAGGGCCAATTATATTTGTTCCATATCAAATTTTGACGACTTCGTAAAAAGTCCATCTTGCGGCGTTGCGCTTCATCTTTCGTCATTGCGACGTACAATCAGTGCGCCTCATTGCCCAAGATTCGCGCGCCTTGCATCCGGAGCTTTTTACTGTGTCGCCTTTTTATGGACTTTTTACGAGTCCGTCAATTTTCACTTTTCTGACTAATTTTCTCCGTGCAGAAGGTCATCTTACATGGCTGAAACCGATTATTACAAGATCTTGGGCGTGGACAAGAACGCCAGTGAAAAAGATATCAAGAAGGCCTATCGGAAGATGGCCATGAAATATCATCCGGACCGCACCCAGGGGGATAAGTCGGCCGAGGAGATGTTTAAGAGGATCTCTGAGGCCTATGCGGTGCTCAGCGACAAGGAAAAACGCGAGCAATACGATACCTTTGGCGCCTCTGGCTTTCGACAGCGATACACACAGGAAGACATTTTCAGGGGCTTCAATTTTGGGGACATTTTCAGGGAATTCGGATTTGGCGACAGCCAGTTTGGCAACATATTTATGGGTGGCGCCGGGCGGGGCCGCAAGTTCAGCTTCGGGCATGGCGCAGACCCTTTCAGCGCCTATACATCAACCCAAAGGGCGCCCGTAAGAGGATCGGATTTGGTCTACGAATTGCCTCTGACCCTCGAAGACGTCCTTAAAGGTACCAGTAAGACGATCGCTTTAGAACAAGGCGGGCAACACCAAAAGGTCAACGTCAATATCCCTAAAGGCATGGTAACCGGAAAAAAACTCCGTTTGGCCGGCAAGGGCCAGCCAGGGGCTTTGGGCGGACCGCCGGGAGACCTTTATATCCAAGCCAAAGTACTCGAGCATCCCGTCTTTGGCCGTGTGGGCCACGACCTGTATATCGACCGGGAGGTCAGGTTGTCTGATGCCCTGTTGGGGACCCAGATTCAGATTCCCACCCTTGACGGCAAGGACCTGAAGCTAAGAATACCGGCGGGGACTCAACATAACGCGAAGATGCGCCTCAAGGGGTTTGGCCTGCCTGAGATAAAAAAAGGTCACAGGGGTGATCTTTACGCCCGCATCCTGGTCAAGCTTCCCAAGCGCTTGAGCAAGAAACAAAAGGCCGTGATTCAGGAACTGGCAGAAGCTGGCCTGTGAGATTCGTCTATGCCGCCAACCATGGTTCCAGTTCTGTCCAGGGCTGAAATCGCACAACATGTCAAAGCCCTCGCACGGCGGATTTCCCGAGATTACGCCGAGAAGGATCTTGTCGTCATTGGCATTCTGAAGGGGGCCTTCATCTTTCTGGCCGACTTGGTCCGTGAGCTGACCATCCCCGTGGAAATCGACTTTGTCCGCTTGGCCAGTTACGGCTCGGCCACATCATCTTCCGGGCATATCCAGATGACCAAGGAGATCGAACTGGACATAAGGGGTCGACACGTCCTGATTGTTGAAGATATTGTAGATTCTGGCCTGACTATTGCATACCTCCTCGACTATTTGAAGCGATTTCGTCCCAAGTCTATTCGACTTTGTGCTCTCATTGACAAGACCCAACGTCGTGAGGTAAAGATTCCAACTCACTACGTGGGCCATGTGGTTGAGGACGGATTTCTGGTGGGATATGGGCTGGATTTTGATGAAAAATATCGCGCCCTGCCTGACATATACCATCTAGAACGCTAAACGAAAGGAGCCGGCGATGATCATCTCCTGTGAAAACTGCAACGTCAGGTTTAACCTGGATGAAAACCTGATCAAGGAATCAGGGTCCAGGGTCCGATGTTCCAAATGTCAGCACATATTTGTGGCGTATAAACCGGCATGGGCTGAAGAAGGCGGCCTTGTGCCGGACGTTGCAGACGAATCGGCAGAGCAGCCCCATGTATGGGCTGAACAGCCTCCGTCGTCGGGAGAAACCGACGAATCGGAGGAACAGGGCCCTGAGGTTCCGGAAGAACCCTCTGACGAACCACTCGATTTTGATCTCTTTGAGGCTGAACAAGACCAGGATGAAGAGGGCTTTTCGTTCGAGGACCTTGGGTTCGGAGACGATACATCACCCGGGAAAAAACCCGAACGGACTGACGAGACTTCTGCCGAGGAAGGCATCGTAGTTCAAGAGGAGATTACTGCCCAAGACCTAGGTTTTCAAGAGGACCAAGCCGCCGAGGAGGTTGCTGAGGCCACAGAAGAACCGGCTCCCGAGAAAGACGTGGAACAAGAGGCCGCCATGGCAGATGTAAGTCTGGCTGAAGAACCTTTGCCCGGGCAAGCGCCTCCCTCAACGGAACAGGTCGTTGAAGAAGAACCGGAAGCCGAAGAAGACATCTCCCTTGAAGACCTGAGCTTAGAGGAAGAACCTGTCGTCCTCGAGGCGCTTGAGGCCGCTGAAGAAACTGCCGAAGAAGACATCTCCCTTGAAGACCTCAGCCTGGAAGAACCTTCGGCTGAACAAGAATTTCCAGAAGCATTGGCTGCAGGGGGGGAAGCAGAGGAAGGGCCGGAAGACATAGATCTGGCACTGCCTGAAGAAGCCGTGCCTGTGGCTTCGCTGGAAGAAGGCGAGGAGGTAAAGGAACGTGAGGAGGAACCTGTTCCCGTTCCCCCGCCCATTGCCCAGCAAAAGCCTCCGTCAAGGAGCCGCATCAGTATGCCCTTCATGGTTCTCCTGGTCCTCGTTCTTGTAGGAGGAGGGGCTTACGGTGCGTACACCGTTTTCGAGAGTCTGGATATCAAGATCCCCTTTCTGGAGTCCCTGAAGGGATTTGCGACGTCTGAAGGAACGGATTCCGGGAATATGCAGGCCAGTTTGCTTGAGGGACTTATATCTGGAGAATTTGTGGATAATAAATCGGCCGGACGCCTTTTCGTGATCAAGGGTAAGCTTAGGAATGATTATCGAGAAGCCCGCAACTTCATCAGAGTGAAGGGGATTCTCTATTTGAAGGACGGCAAAGTGGCACAAGATCGGATCGTGTACTGCGGCAATGTCTTGTCGGATACGGATCTGCAGGTCTTGGACAAAGAGACTATCAACCAGAAGCTGGGCAACAGATTCGGGGCTGATAAGTCGAACTTTAGGGTGCCTTCAGGGAAGGTGCTTCCCTTCATGGTTGTATTTTCTGACATACCTCAACAGGTAGGCGAGTTCAGCGTGGAGGTGGTGGATTCCGTTGCGGGATGATGGAAAAAATAGACGCCCCGCAATCGTTGATTTTCCTGCACAAAGGCCCTTGCTTATATTATGACGACTTCGTAAAAAGTCCATCTGCGGCGTTGCGCTTCATCTTTCGTCATTGCGACGTACAATAAGTACGCCTTCCTCAAGATTCGCGCGCCTTGCATCTGGAGCTTTTTACTGTGTCGTCTTTTTATGGACTTTTTACGAGTCCATCATATTATGAGTATAATAAAAGTTTGCCTTGAGCCGGATACCCCCGCCTTGTGGTCGGAACCAAAAAGAACAGAATTTATCGCCAAAGCACGAAAGTGCGAAGGCACGAAAATCTGACCGTTTTTCCTTTTCGTGCCTTCGCACTTTCGTGGTGAGTTTTTAAATTTTCTGCCACAAAAAGCACAAATTCCATGACCAACGGACCAAGTCAAATCTTGTAAATGATCCGTTTTTCGGTGATAATGATATCGATGTATCGATCATGCGACTCCATGGGAATCTGGGGCACGATTTGACACTCAAAGGCCAGGGCCACTTTTCGAGTGGTGACATCGAGGGTGGGAATGAATTTATCGTAGAACCCGGTGCCGTGGCCAATGCGTCCCCCCCGTTCATCAAAGGCAATGCCGGGAATAATGGCCAGGTCAATATTCTGGACCGGAATGGCCTTGCACCTTTGGGGAAGGGGTTCGCGGATGCCTCGATAGCCCGGCCGGACGTCTCGATCAAGGTCGTCGATCTTTAGGGGCAAGATTTGTCGGTCTTTTTGATCGACCCAGGGAAGGGCAACAATCTTCTCATACGCCAAGGCCTTGTTGATCATAGCCTCAGTGGCCACCTCGCTTTTGGAATTCACGTAGAACAGGACGATTCTCGCCTCAAGAAAATTGGCGAAGTCAAACAAACATTCCATGATGGTCTTGCTCTTTTCAGAGCGGTCCTCACCTGACAAGGCATCGCGCCGGGCGAGGGTCTGTCCTCTGATTTGAGATTTTCTTTCCTTTAGGTCTTGCATAGCGAAACTCCACGGCGTTTTTTCTCTTTATTTAGCAAAAATTGCCAATAAAGTCAAGTAATAATAACCGTTGACTAAATAATGGGGGCATGCTAACCGAGGGGCCATGCTGGAAATCAAGTTTGTTCGCCAAAACCTGGAAGTCGTGCAGGAATCGTTGCGCAAGCGAGGGCAAGAGGGTGATCTCGGCGAGTTTCTTGACCATGATGCAAACCGAAGGGCCGTCCTCCTTGAAGTGGAAACCCTTAAACACCGGCGCAACAAGGTCTCTGAACGTATCGCCCAAATTAGAAGGAATAAAGAAGATGCCTCGGACCTGATCGCCGAGATGAGGGCTGTTTCTGAGAAGATAAAATCCCTGGACGAACAGCTTTCGCACCACGAACGGGGGTTGCGCTCCATCTTAATGGGTCTTCCAAATCTCCCACATCCTTCGGTCCCTGTGGGCGAAGATGCACAAGACAACGTCATCGTCAGGAAGGTAGGCGAGCCCCCTTTGTTTGACTTTCAACCCCTTCCTCACTGGGAAATTGGAGAAAAGCTTGGGATCCTTGATTTTGAGCGAGCCGCCAAGATTGCAGGGGCCCGCTTTGCCCTGTATATGGGTTACGGGGCGCGACTCGAGCGCGCGCTCATCAACTTCATGCTGGATGTTCAGACCAAAGAGCACGGGTATTTGGAGGTGCTTCCGCCCTTCATGGCCAACCGCACCAGCACCACCGCGACAGGGCAATTGCCCAAATTTGAAGAAGATCTCTTTAAATTGGAAGGATGGGATTATTATCTCATTCCCACTGCAGAAGTGCCGGTCACGAACATCCATCAAGGAGAAATCCTGGACGAAGGAGACCTTCCTAAGCGATATACCGCCTATACACCCTGCTTTCGGTCTGAAGCAGGTTCCTATGGCAAGGACACGAGAGGACTCATACGGCAGCACCAGTTCAACAAGGTGGAGCTGGTGAAATTTACCACGCCTGAGACCTCTTATGAAGAATTGGAATCCCTTCTGAATGACGCCGAAGTTATCCTCAAACGCCTTGAATTGCCGTATCAGGTGGTGGCGCTGTGCACTGGCGACCTGGGGTTTTGCGCCGCCAAGACCTTCGACATCGAGGTGTGGATGCCCGGACAGCAAAAGTATCGTGAAATATCATCGTGCAGCAATTTCGAAGACTTTCAGGCCAGGCGCGGCAATATTCGCTTCAAGAGAAAAGGCGAAAAGGGGACGGAACTGGTTCATACCCTGAACGGATCAGGCATGGCCGTGGGTCGGACGGTCATTGCCATTTTAGAGAATTTCCAACAGCAAGACGCCTCCGTCATCATCCCGGAAGCGCTTAGACCTTATATGGATGGGATGGAGAGAATTGGTCATTCGTCATTGGTTGTCTCCCAATGATGAATGCCCCGGTGGGATCACTATTATGAGACCCCATGATTTTCCCGAACATATTCAGCAGTACCTTATCCCTGAGCCAAGCGGTCACGTGGTCTACCGGTGCCTTGGATGCCGCAAAGAGTACGACATTGACCGACTCCTTTATACGTGTCCTGAATGCGGCAGCGTCCTGCTCCTTGCAGACCTTTCCTTTGGCCGGTTGAAAAAGATCCCAAAAGACACCTGGCGCCAGATTTTTGACTATCGAAGGATGTTAAATATCCCTGCTCTAAAGGGAATCTATCGATACCATGAGTTTATTGGCCCTGTCATACCCCTGGATGCCGTCATCTACCTGGGTGAGGGTCACACCCCACTGGTGGAGGCCAATGCATGCCTCCAGGAGCTGGCAGGCGCGCGCTTCTATTTCAAGAACGACGGCCAGAACCCAAGCGCTTCTTTTAAGGACAGAGGCATGGCCAGCGCCTTGAGCTATATCAACTTTTTGGTAAGGTCGGGAAGGCTTTCCCATGTGCTGGCTATCTGCGCTTCGACTGGCGACACGTCCGCCTCAGCGGCTCTTTATGCGGCCTATCTTCAGCCCAAGGCGACATCCGCGGTGCTCCTTCCTCACAAAAAGGTTACGCCGCAGCAATTGGCACAACCCCTTGGAAGCGGCGCCGTGGTTTTTGAGATCCCTGGCGTCTTCGATGACTGTATGAAGGTCGTGGAGGCCCTGTCAGAACAGTACAACGTGGCCCTTCTGAACTCAAAAAACGCATGGCGCATCTGGGGCCAGGAATCCTTTTCCTATGAAATAAGCCAGGACTTTGACTACGACATGGATCGCAAGGCCTTGGTCGTTCCCATTGGAAATGCCGGGAACATCACGGCCATCATCAGCGGTTTCTTGAAGTTCTTTGAAGTTGGAATCATAGACGGCTTGCCAAAGATCATCGGGGTGCAGTCCACCCATGCCAACCCGGTGTACCGATACTATTTGGAGCCCGATCCCGGAAAACGAAGCTTTGTGCCTGTCAAGGTTCGCCCCAGCGTGGCCCAGGCCGCGATGATCGGAAACCCGGTGTCCATGCCCAGGATGATCCAACTGGTGGAAACTTACAACGACAAGGCAGGGCGCCAGGCGGTCTTTTTTTCCGAAGTGGAAGAACAGGCCATCATGGACTGGCAGCTGACGGCCAACCGCAATGGACACATTGCCTGCACCCAGGGGGGTGAATCATTGGCCGGGCTGGTGGAAGCAAAAAGTCGCGGCATCATTGGCAGGGATGATGTGGTAGTGCTTGATGCCACCGCCCACAGCCTGAAATTCGCCAGCTTTCAGCAGATGTACTTCGAAAACCGGTTCCCACCGGCATTCGAAATCATCCCCAAGGAATCTCTGCAAAATGCCCCTCGCCTGGTGCGACCCAAAGGGCTGGATGTCCTTCCGAGCGCAGAAAACCCCCTGGAAGGCGAAGCGTTCGAACGTTTTGTCCAACAGACAGCCGAGGCCATTGCAGACAAGCTGAAACTGAGGAAGGGACAGGAAACAACTTGATCATTATTCCAGAAGACAGGACGGAGTGAACCGGGGGGTGGGTTTTATGACAAGGCGGAGCAGGGGATTCACCGCCATGGAGATCATTATCGTCATGGCCGTTGTCGGCATCTTGGCGGCTATTGCCGTTCCCAATATGATTGCACTGATGCCGAGGTATCGGCTGAAAGGCGCCGCACGGCAGGTGATGGGCGATTTGATGTGGGCAAGGATGCAGGCAGTGAGTCAAAAAAATGAGTTTAGGGTTTTCTTCGTCAACGACCATGCGTATACGATATTGGATGACGACAACAACGACGGCAAGATGGACAGCGGTGAGTCGACCCGGACAAAGGATCTTCAAGACGGATATCATGATGTGAGTATGGGCTTTACCGCCGACCCCATCTTCTTTCCCAGGGGAAGTGCCTCCGGGGCCACCGTGACCCTAACGAATTCCAGCGGTTTGAAAAAGGTGAAGATTCACCTCACCGGGCGCGTGAAGATGGGGTAAGCATCGCGGGACCCGCATTTCCTGTGCGTCTCCAGGGGCGAAACGATGTTTCAACGACCAACGATGGCACGACTGAAGAGCCTGTTGATACACGGTCTTTACACTCATAGCGGGCTCACCATGTTGGAGATCTTAATCACCATGCTCATCCTTTCCGTGGGGCTCCTGGGCATGGCAGGCCTTAGCACCGGCGTCATGCGAGGCAATGCCTTCAGCAGCAAGGTCACGACAGCCACCACAGCGGCTGAACAGAAGATGGAGGAGATGAGAAGGATTGGTTATTCTGGTTCACCCACGGCCGACACGACGGTTACGGAGGGCTATCACACCATGGCGGATTATCCTTCTTATAAAAGGGTGACATCGATCAAGATGATGGATCCCGCCGATGCCATGAAGATAATCACCGTGGCGGTATTCTGGGACGCTGACAACCATTGTGTTTCCTTAAAAACGATCCTCGCGGAGTAAGCCATGGATGGTGGTTCTTCTCTTAAACGTGCAGAACAAGGTTTCACCCTTGTAGAAGTCCTCATTGCCATGGCAATAGGCGGCCTCCTGCTAGGCGCGGTCATCAGCACTTTTATGATGCAAAGCAAATCCTATGACGTGCAGGAGCAGATGACTGAAATGGTGCAGACGGCAAGGGCGGCTATGGATATGATGGGCCGGGAGGTCAGGATGGCGGGATACGATCCCACAGGCGCAGGCGTTGAAGGCATTCCCTATCATGTGGCACAGCTTCAGGTGCTGGCGGATTTGAGGGGGGCCAACCCGGCTGATCCGCCAGATGGGGATACGGACGACCCCAACGAGAATATCACCTATACCTACGATGCGAAGAACCTTCAAATCGACAGGAACACGGGGGGCGGCAACCAGCCATTTGCCGAGAACATTGAAGCTTTTACTTTTATATACCTGGATGGAGATGGTTGCCCAACGACGACGACCGCGGATATTCGACAAATCAGGGTGACCATCACCGCCCGGACCGCCAAGCCTGATGCC
>Ga0180433_10008990_pt1 | contig 12313 bp, 8 predicted proteins | sample SS_ome_8_FD_132980 | JGI IMG/M metagenome (GOLD analysis project Ga0180433, IMG submission 132980) | Hypersaline lake sediment archaeal communities from the Salton Sea, California, USA - SS_1_D_1 metaG | ecosystem: Environmental > Aquatic > Non-marine Saline and Alkaline > Hypersaline > Sediment... | reverse complement strand
TGTTTTCATCTGTGCTAATCCGTAGCTTGACATGTCTTATCAAGTTATACGCTGATAAGTTTGGCTATTGGAATTGGGAATTTTAAGTACTTAAAGTGTCCGAATTATACATAGAGTACTTATAACTTTAGGCACTTTAGGCACTTCTTCTTTCCCTTCTCCTTTTCTCCCTTCTCCATATTCCGCTGAAATTATTTCTTACTTCTCCCGCTGATCTTCTCAAATTCTAGAGCTCTAAAGTTCTATAGTTCTGAACGTCCCTCGCGGTCCGCCGTCCGCGGTCTGCGGTCAATTCTGGTATCTGTCTACTGACTTCTGCCCGCTAACATTCTCAAGTTCTGTTTTATCCTTTTTTCTTATATCTTGAATCTTGACTCTTGTTTTTTGTAATGACTTGATTTTCAAAGATAATATATATTATAAACCCCTCTTAGTCTCCCCTTATCAGGGGAGTCCTCGTTGTGATATTATTTTTGAAAATCACTCTACCCACAAATAATATCTGCTGACTTCTGAGCACTGACAACTGGCTTCTGAACGTAAATCCTCTCATGTTCTAAAGTTCTCATGTTCTAAATCACTTAATCCCGTTTTATTTTTTTATCTTTTGTATTTTATCTTTATTCTTTAGTCTTTGTTCTTTAGTCTTTATCCTTTAATAACTACATTCTGTACCATACTTACTACCGGATTCACTCCCAAAGAAACCATCATTCCAATGGTTCCTGATTCAGGAGATGAATGTCCTGATGCATAAAGAATCAGACAAACAGCAAGTCCGCCCAGGGAAGAAGTAATTGCACCAAGGGTAGTTGCCTTTTTCCAGAAAATACCCCAGATAAAAGGGCCGAGAAAAACTGCTCCCATTGCACCCCAGGATATTCCCAGAACTGTTACAATACTTGTCGGTTTAAAGTAAGCCAGTATTACTGAAAGAATTACAAAAAAGGCAGAACAGATACGCATCAAAAGAGTCAGATTTCTATCCGAAACGCTGGGATTAATAAAGCCGGCATACAAATCCTTGGCCACAGCAGAGCTGGAAACAAGCACCAGAGCAGCAAGAGTGGACATAGAGGCTGCAAGAATCAGCAAAAGAATTAAAATAGAAAGAGACTCCGGAATCACCCACACTAAAAACTCAGGCATAATAGCATCAAAAATAGGTTTCCCCTGAAGAAAGGCATCCGGAGAAGACTCCGGTGAAAGAAATATTCTGGCTGTAGAGCCGGTAAAATAAGCAACTCCTGTAACCAGTACAGCAAAGATAGCTGAACCTGTCAGTCCTATTCTGATTGCTCTTTTATCTTTTATTGCATAAAATTTCTGGACAAGCTGGGGCATGCCAAAAGGAGCAACACTGGTTAAGAAAACCAGACAGAAAAGCGGCCAGAAACCAGGAGGACCTACCCATTCTGTTAATTCAGGCTCTATGGCAGAAAGCTGTTGAGTTATACCGCTGACACCGCCACCGGCATTCAGCGTGCTGAATAAAAGTATAATAACCCCTGCACACATAATCATACCAAAGATCACATCTATCATAGTCATCGATCTATATCCTCCCATGACCAGATACACAGCAGTAAAAAGGCCCATGAATCCAAGAGCTACTGTATAATCAATTCCAAAATTTGATCTGAAAAGATATGATAATCCCATAAATACTGCTGCTGTATAAGGGACTAAGAAGATAAAAATTGATGCTGAAGAAAAAAACTTGAGAAACTGACTCTGGTAGCGTTTTTCAAGAAACTCAGCCATAGTCTGTACCTTAAGCTCTGACGTTATTTCTTTCACTTTAGGACCTAGAAATAACCAAACTCCAATTACACCGACTATTACATTACCGGCAGCAACCCACAGACCGGAATATCCAAAACTCCAGCCTATCTTTCCGGCAAACCCGATAAAAAGCACTGCAGAAAAATAAGCCGTCCCATAGGTGAAAGCTGTCATCCAGGGGCCCACCTTTCCTCCTGCCAGGAAAAAATCATTAAAAGTCTTTGTTTTTCTGAGCCCGAAAAATCCTGTAATTATTATCATTGCCGCATATAGTGCAATTATAATCCCTTTAATGAGCATGTTCCCTCCTTTTAAAATGATACATTTTACTATAAAGTATACATTAACTCAAATCTGAACCATTTATACGGATCAGCTTCAGAACTGTAAAAACTACCCGGGTAAAATGTTTCAAAAACAACATGACCTTTAAAATATTTATTTATCTGAAAGGTTGAGCGGGCAATGAATAAATCTCCCCGGAATTCTCCCCGACCATATGGACGGGATGAGATATAGGCAAGGTCATAGAAAGATCCCAGATAATGATAAGTCAGTTTCAGCTTCAATTTTTCAATTAATGTAAACTCAAAAGAACTGTTTAATGAGTAAAGATTACTCCAGTACGCTACTTTTCCTCCTGTTTCAGGTATCAGAGTATAAATATACGATTCACTCCATTTCGGCCATCGGCTGAACAGTGGATCCCACCCTTCAATATCAGATGTCCCCGGATCATCACCTGATAGTGCTATAGCACCAAAGCTCAGCTTTGTTAACCAGGGTATCTTTTCTCCGATATTACAGTCTAAATGACTATATCCGCCCCAGGCATTAATAGTATGATTATCCTGTTCACCTCTCTGCATTGCTGCTTCTGTGGTAAAATGTATATTGTCTCTTAACGGTATTATAAACCGTCCACCGTAGGTCCTGACAATGGATGAAGGAGGATAATTCTCTTTTTTTAATTTATTCTTTACTATTGCATATCCTTCCCAATCAATATTAAATCCTTTTCCTTTATAATAAATGCCCATTCCCTCCTCAGGCTGTTCTATCATCAGCTGATCCTGCGCATTCACAATGGGAAGCCAGTTATCAATGACAGGCTGTTTAATGTAGAACATGGTTACTGTATGTTCTTCTGCCAGCTCCGCGTCAAGCCGGATTCCGTTAAAATAAATAGACCGGGAACCGTCAAGAGGATTAGGATCCATCATTACAAAACCCTCTCCCAGAATAATATTCTGGCGCCCTGCCGTAATGGTAATAGGTAAAATTTTGGACAGGTCCAGCTGCAGAAAAATGTTATCAGGAAAAAATTCATGAAAAGTGAATTTTTTCTCCGGCTGAAAATAATATCGAAACTCATTAGTGAATTTGATATAACATCGTAAATTGTTCATAGGTTTCCAGTCAAACCAAAAATTAGTTCGGTGTCTGATAAATGTATTTGCAGTTTCTCTGGTATTGTCAAGGAATATGGCATTATCCCAGGAAACAAATCTGAACCGCAGTGTTAAACCCCACTTAACTGATTTCTCCTGTAAACCAGAATTATTCGCTATGGCTAAAGAGTTTAACAACATAAGTAAAATTATTATTAATATTTTACTGATCTTCATGATTTACCCTCTATTTCTGCAAGATGACTAAAATCTAAAAAAGATTTGTTAACATAACCTAATATTATTCAAAGACAGTCAGATCTGATCCAACTATCACCTTTCCTTTATATTTCTCGGAAATCTCTTTCAGTAAATCTTCTTCAGCTGCACCCCAAAATAAAATATGATATAAAATCAATAAATCGGGCTTAATCTGACTGGCAATTTCACCAAGTTCATAAGTTGAAGTAGAGAGAAAAACTGTTTTAATATTCTTCACCTCTAAAGCCTGAATAGTGTCGCCATACCGGGGTGATAAACTAGCAGCTTGTCTGACTACACCCGGACCAAAATCCACCAGATAGGGAACTTCATTTACAATGATAGCAACAGAGCATCCAGAGTGATTTGGATCTGGATTTGGAGTTCCTGTACCTAATAATACAACCTTTGTAACACCGGAATCTGGATCTCCCCTGAATAATCCTTCAGTAAAAACATTTATTGCTATAAATACCGACCATAATAAAAGCAAAAAACATTTTTTCACTTTACTATTCATTCTTTTTCTTTCCCTTTTTTCTGAGTTTTCCTAATAAAAATTCTTTATGCTGTATCAGAAGGGATACAATCATTATGATCCATATAGTATACACAGACACATAAGAAATTATTTTTGCACTTCTGTAGATTTGAGGATAAAAATCAAATATGATTTCATGAGTTCCCGGAGGCACTATAATTCCCCGCAGCATATGATTCACCTGATAAATATGAACTTTTTCTCCCTCAATTTCAGCTTTCCATCCTTTGGGATAGTAAGAATCAGCTAATATCATAAAAGCTGCCTCATTTGCTGTAGCCTGCAATTCAACTCTGTTGGGAGTGTATGCAGTAATAACCGCCTCTGCAGTTGTATCATACTCAGTATTTATTGCAATATTTTCAGAACTAAGAGCAATATTTGCAGGACTGAATGATTCAGTGTTCATAAAGCGTACAACTTCTTTTTCAGTTTCAAATCGTTTAACCTGATGTATGAAATATGCTCTTGGCAGAGCATTATTATTTTTGTATAACAGCTGTCCCCTATTTTCATTTTCTGCAAGTAATGTCAGATGAGGATAATCCATCTTGCCGGGACTAATAATAAACATAGAATTCAGCATATTAACAATATTCCAGTTTATTTCTCTTGTACCTCCTCTGCTTAGAAAAAGGTTATTATCGACAATATCCTGAAATAACTGAGGTTTGATTCCTGAGTATCCGCTCACTTGCTGATGCCTGTAGGCCAAATAGTTACTTTGAAACAATTCCCCTAATCCGAGAACCCGGTATGGTTCTGTCTCCTGTTTCATTATTGTATCAAACTCAGTCTTTGCAAAATACTGTCTTTCCAGAAAATCAACATTACTTAACTGAGCTTCCCCGAAATAACGATGCGAAACACTTATTAAATCAAATCCCACAAGTAAAATAAAAACAGAAATAATAAAAACTGTTTTAACTTTTTTCCTGTAATACAGCCAAACACAGATCATAAATATTGCTGTCAGAATAAACATTCTCAGTGCATCTGCAATAAGATATTCTTTTCTGATGTTCTTGAGAATATCCATGACCTGAGGCCTGGAAGCAAAACGGGCATCACTTGCAGCAGAGAAAGAAAGTATATCAGGAAAAAGAACAAACAGTAACCCCACACCTGCAAATACTGCACTGATGATTATGGCAGTTTTAAATTTGGCTTTATTAAAATTATCAATAAATCCTTTCAGTCCGTACATAGCAAGTATAACCAAAATAAAATCCATTAATATAAGTATCATCATAGGAACTCTGAATTTACTGAAATACGGAAAATGGAAAAAGAATAACTTATATAAAAAAGGAAAATGCTTTCCGAGTGAAAGCAGAAATGAGAATAGAAGAAGAATGCCCAGGGCAATCACAAAACCTTTTTTTCTGTACCATACTATACCCATTAACGCCAGCATCAGTAAAATAATACCAAAATATTCACTTGATTGTGTAAATCCCAGATCTCCCCAGTAAGTTGGCAATCCCCTCCCGTAAAGATTTGTATATTTACTGCCTTTATATACTTCTGCGGAAGTGCCTCCCATAGCCCGGGGAATTAAAGTGCCCAGATACTCTTTGAGAGAATAAGACCATCTGGTAGCATATTCAAAACTCACCCCGCCGGACTTTTTCGTTTCGTGATCAGCTGATTCCCGGACCTCCTCGTTCAAATTAATTGCATTACCGCCCCTAGTAGAATGAGGTGTGTAATCCTGTGCAACAAACAGGGGCAATGCTGACATAAGAACAGCAATGATCAAAGCAGGAACAAACATCCCGAATGATGTATATAAATTTCTATATTGCTTATCTTTTATCCACACTACAATTTTATAAATCCCGACTGTCATTATAAGAATTAAGGTATAAAAAATTATTTGATAATGTTTGGTCTTAAACTGAAGTGACAGTAAGAGTGCAAAAAAAGCAGCTGAAGGAATATTTCTTTTTTGGGTTAAATTTAAAAATGAATACAGCAGAATTGGCATAGCCATAACTGCTCTGATTTTTGTATTATGGCCTGTCATTAATAAACCCTGAAAATGAGGGAAGAAGAGAAACGCAATACATGCAATTAATGAAAAATACCAGGGAAATTTTAAATGGTTCAATAACAGAAAAATTCCTATTGCCCCTAACAGAAACCAATAAATCCGCCAATCCATAATTAGGTTCTGTAACATGGTTATTAATTCATCAATATTAAAGGCACTGTTTTCCTGAGCAAAATATTTTGGAAAACCGCAGAAAACATTCGGGTTCCACAGATAAGGCTCACCGGTTCTTTCAGTATATTCTATAACCTGATGCCTTTTCCCTATTCCTGCAATAGTATCCGTTCCAACAGGCTCAAGTCCCTGAAACACTAAAGGCTGATAAAATATCAGCAATATAATAAACACAATAATACCTGCTATAAAATATTTCTGTTTCACTGAAGAATTATCTAACAGACTGAATGCTTTTTTTTCTTTTTGAGCTCCCATTGGTCCTCCCTTTTTCTTATTTTGATATGTTACAACTTACTTCCAGAAATTATAGATATCTTCTAAACTCTCTTTTTCTTTTACGGGTAAAAATCTGTTCCCTTCATTGAAATATCCCATGGTTAAAGGTATCTGTCTGCTCAGATGACGGTTCCACATGCTCAGAGTATATGCTCCGGTATCATGAATGATCACATAATCTCCTTCTTCAAGTTCAGGAAGTTCAATATCCTGAGCAATTATATCACCCTGAAAGCATAAAGGTCCCACAACAGTGTATGTTACAGGTTTATTATTTTTCTCTCTTCCCTGTTTATCTCTGACAGAAATTTCATGATGCCATTGTTCCGGAAAATAACATCGCCGCATTAAAAGATCAGAACCGACATGTATAATGACGGTATTAATATCTTTTGATTTTTTTATATATTCAACCCGGGATACAATCCATCCGGTGTTGGCATGTATATATCGACCGTATTCAGTAATAATTTTGTATTTATCCGTAAAAAGATGTGGACAGTTTCTTTGCAGCTTGTTAGCAAATTCCTGTATAGAAGGATCTTCCTGATTTTTCTCATAGGCAACAGGCAGTCCCCCTCCAATGTCAAAAATTTTAATTCTGTAGTCAGTTGCAGGATTAATCTCTTCAATAAAATCATATACTTTTTTGATGCCTTCAACCAGCTGATCAACAGAGTATCCCTGGGAACCGATATGCAGGTGAACTCCGTTCAGCCATTTATATTTAACATAATACTCTTTTATTAATGTCTTCTTTTCATCCAGAGGGACACCCAGCTTGGAATATTGACCGGCAGTACTGGTCATATGGATATTCCCTTTACCAGTCTGAGGATTAATGCGGAGTCCTGCCGTACTTTTAATATCAAAATCAGTAATGAGACTATCTATCCTTTCCAGTTCATTAATAGAATCAGCATTGATATGATATCCCCTTTTCAGCACATATTCAATATCTTTATGGGTTTTTGCGGGAGAATCAAATACTATATCCTCTGAGGTATAGCCGCTGCTTTCTGCTAAATACACTTCCGGAAGTGTTGCTGCTTCAGCACCTACATTCAATTTTTTAAGATATTCTAAAATGACGGGAAGCGGGTTTGATTTTATTGCTACAGCATGAAGAGCAGTGGGAGGAAAGAATTTTTTTAAGTTCTTTATCCTTTCAGTCAAATAATCAAGATCATATAATATAAGTGAACTGTTATCATCATTCAGTAATTTATTCTTTATTGCCTTACCTAATACTGTGGTCACTGTATCGTCATTTATTCTTTTTTTCATATTATTTTTATAAAATAAATTAATTTCGAATAATACAAAAACATACTAAAAAATAATAAAAAAAACAAGAATTCATTCTTCCATCTGGTTTTCCTCTGCTCCAGAATCATTAAACTGCAGGTTGTATAACGTCTGATACCGGCTGCATCTCTGTAATAATTCGCTGTGTTTGCCAATATCAATTATCTCACCCTTATCCATAACCACGATTTTATCCGCTGAAAGTACTGTGGACAGACGATGTGCAATAACCAAAACGGTTCTGTTTTTAGTTGCCTGGGTGATAGCACGCTGCACTTTTTGTTCAGCTTCGGTATCCAGTGCACTTGTGGCCTCATCAAAAATCAGAATTGGCGGATCATCCACAATAGCACGGGCAATACACAACCGCTGCTGCTGTCCCCCGGACAAATTTGATCCTTTATGATGCAACAATTCATTATACTGATGGGGTAAATCCTTAATAAACTCATCAGCATAAGCGATTTGAGCAGCTTTTTTTATATGAGCTTCAGTAACATTATTTAAACTGCCGTAACGGATATTATTAGCAATTGTATCACTAAAGAGAATTGATTCCTGAGTGACAGTGCCGAAAAGTTTACGTAAATCTTTCAGATCAATTTGTTTAATGTTGATTCCATCGATCAGAATTTCACCGGTATTAATATCATACATACGTGGAAATAAATTCACTAAGGTTGTCTTACCAGCACCACTGCTTCCGACAAATGCAACCTTTTCACCTTTTTTTATCTCAAGATTGATATTTTTTAAAACATCGGTCTGATGCATATACCCAAAATTCACATTTTTCAGCCTGATGTTGCTGGTAAACACCTTTTTCGGAATCGGATCTTCGGCATTTTTAATCTCTGTCTTTAAATTTAAAATATAAAAAATTCTGTCCAGTGAGACCTGTGCTTTGCGGATATCAGCATACGCCTGAGTTAACGTTTTTGTCGGATGCAGCATGGAAAATATAGCGGACAGAAAAAGCAGGAATTCACCAGAGGTTAAACCACTTTCCGGGCTCAGTACAAGACTCCCCCCGATCAAAATCACCAGAATCGCAGTTAAGGCGCCGTGCAGTTCGCTTATCGGTCTGTTCAAACTGGTATATGCAATGGATTTATGCCAGAACAGAAAATATTTCCAATTGATTTTTTTAAACTTATTCAGTTCGTAATTCTCATGTGAAAAAGCCTGTACAATTTTCATGTTATTCAAGACTTCCTCAATATTGGAAAACATGTCGGAAAATTTAGTTTGAATCCGCTTAGCATATTTTTTTAATTTTTTCCCCAGCCAGGAAACTAAAAGACTAAAAACCGGTAATATTAAAAGAGTTAACAGAAAGAAATAGGCATTTACAGAAATAGCAATAAATGCAAAAACAATCATTAAAAACAGATCTCTGATCAGATTAAACATTTCATTGAGAAACATTTGACTGACAATATTTACATCGTTCACTAACCGGACTAAAGAATCACCTGGCTTGTTTATATTAAAAAACTTTTGAGACTGATGAAGATAGGTTTTAAACATTGAATTACGAATATCAAAAATTGTTCTTCCGCGTAGATTAGCAAAAGTAATCTTATTGATGAAGAAAAAAATATTTTTTATAAAAACAAGCACAAAAAAAGTAACACAGATAATCATTAATAAAAGCCAGGGATCAGTTTTGGAGAGTACATCCGAGATCCCTTCAGCGAGCAGAGAACGGATTTCTTTATCCTGCAGATCCAATACACTGTCCATATGTGAAAAAACCTGATCCAGTTTTACTCCCAAAACATGAAAAAACTCAGTAACTTTATATATGGTTGGTGTTGTGTCTCTGGGGATAAATACATAATCAAACAATGGGATAACCATGGTAATGCTGAAACCGCTGAAAAGAGCAAATCCAAATAAAGCAATAAATCCGGCAATCAAATAACGCCAGTAACGAAGCATTATTTTATAAATTTGAAATAAATTTTTCACGTACTTTTTACTTTAACTATATAATAAATAGACTATTCTGTTTAAATCTGATACTGTATGTAAACATCATATATTTTCCAAGCTAATTTAATAATGGTTATATAAAAAACAAGCATTAAATTGAAGTGATTGAATATTACTGTAATTCTTATAAAAACACGTGCAATTTTATACATAAATACATATTGCAAAAAATCCCCACCACCAAAAAAAATTGGTTGCCACACTTCCTTGAAAAATTCACAATATTTCCTTTGGAAATATATTTTTTCTTTTTTATATTACTTTTTATATAACATGATATTCTTAACTTATATAAAATAAAATCAATATCATATAATAAAAAAATTTTTTGCAAAAAAGTTGCATCCATTTTTTAAAAATACTGTGTAAAGTTTGAACCCGATATTCACAAAAATTGTCATATCAAAAAAAGGTACATACAATAAGAGAAAGCATAATATGAAACAAAAATTATTCATTCTGCCCATTATTCTTATTTATTCACTCGGAATTGCTCAGCAGCTCCAGCCGGATGACCTGGAGTATCTGGGCGCTTTCCGGCTGACCGATTCAGCGGGTACACCTGACAATGTAGGATGGGAGTGGAGTAATTGGAGCTCCGGGCTCACTTATTATCCTTACGGTGATCCGGAAGGACCGGAAGACGGCTTTCCCGGTTCTCTTTTCGGAGTGGGCCATGATCATACTCAGTATATTTCAGAGATCAGTATTCCTGTTCCGGTTATTTCTCCGGAAAAAGATGTGAATGATTTGAATACAGCTCAGACGCTGCAGGAATTTCAGGATATCAAAGGAAATCTTTTCAATCCTATGGAACTCCCGAGAGTAGGGCTGGAGTACCTCCCGCCCCAGGGATCTCAGGAAACTCCTAAACTGTACTTTGCCTGGGCACCTCATCTTGATGAAGGTGCTGTCAATCCCTCACACGGCTGGTGCGAACTGGATCTGGCAAATCCTCAGTCTACCGGGACTTGGCGGATCGGTGACTACTGGAACTATGTCACCGGAGATTATATTTTTTCTATTCCTCCTGCCTGGGCTGATGTCAACACTCCCAATATGTATGTAGCTACCGGCCGTTTCCGGGACGGCGGACAGGGCTCTATGGGACCGTCAATTATAGCTTATGGACCCTGGATTCAGGGAAATCCGCCTGAATCCGGAACCACTCTTACAGCTACCCCGCTTCTGTTGTATGGAAATGTATATCAGGAAAATCCACAGACTCTGAATAACTATCACCACTCTGATCAGTGGTCCGGAGGTGTCTGGCTTACCGTTCAGGATAAGTCTGCTGTCATCTTTGTGGGCACCAAAGGGGAAGGTGACTGCTGGTACGGATATGCAGACGGAACCCAGTGGCCGAATGATCAAAATAAAGAAGGATCAGGAGAACGGGGGTGGTGGTCCGGCAGCTTTGCAGGTCAGTTTCTATTTTATGACACCGGAGAACTGGCGGCAGTTGCACAGGGGAATATGGAAGTCTGGGAGCCCCAGCCTTATGCAACGCTGGATATTGATGAGTGTCTGTATCACATCGATTCTGAGCAGCAGTGGTATCACATCGGCGCTGCTGCATGTGACCGTCAGCGGGGTCTGCTGTATGTTATGGAACCCCTGGCAGACAGTTATAAAAGCATCATCCATGTGTGGCGGGTGACTCCTTCCTCTGCCGTACAGGAAAAAAAGTCGCCTGACCATCAGTACAGACTTGAGCAGAATTATCCTAATCCTTTTAATCTTAAAACTACCATTGTTTTTTCTCTTCCGGAGAGAACAGAAGTGACGCTCGAAATTTTTGATATGAGCGGTCGCTGTATAAATACATTGATCAGCGAGGTAAAGGTCAGTGGTATGCACAGGGTATTCTGGAATGGAAACGATCTGAGAGGTAGAACAGTTGCCTCAGGTATGTATTTGTATCGGCTGTTAATAAAAAACCCTGCTTCCGGAAAAATTACATTTACAAACATAAGAAAAATGATAATAACAAAATAAAAGGAGAAATGGTATGCAAAGAAAATTATTATTACCCCTAGTAAGTTCATTGTTTTTAGCTACTGTGTTTAATGCTGATATGCTGTGCGCCCAGGAAGAACAAAAAATTCTTGCTGAAGATGGAGCAGCAGAAGATTATCTTGGAAAAAATATTGCTGTTGATTTTCCCTATATTATAGCCGGTGCTCCCTACGATGACAATGAAAACGGAACTGATGCCGGAGCTGTGTATGTTTTCAGTTATGATTTTACCACCAACAATTTTGTACAAAAAGCAAAACTGCTTCCAAATGATGGAGAAGCAGAAGATCTTTTTGGATATTCGGTGGATCTGTATGGAGATTATATAGTCGCTGGTGCCTGCTGGGATGATGATGCCGGAGAAAAATCCGGGGCCGCCTATATTTTTCATCAGGATGAAAATGACAACTGGGTGCAACAGGCAAAATTGATTGCTGATGATGGTGGGGAAGACAACCGGTTCGGGATAGCCTCAGCAATATATAGAAAATATGTCATTGT
>Ga0180433_10008989_pt1 | contig 12314 bp, 18 predicted proteins | sample SS_ome_8_FD_132980 | JGI IMG/M metagenome (GOLD analysis project Ga0180433, IMG submission 132980) | Hypersaline lake sediment archaeal communities from the Salton Sea, California, USA - SS_1_D_1 metaG | ecosystem: Environmental > Aquatic > Non-marine Saline and Alkaline > Hypersaline >... | reverse complement strand
GGTTTTTTAACAGACGTGGAAAAGTTTGGATTCGTATATTTCCAGACAAACCAATATCAAAGAAGCCTGCAGAAACACGAATGGGTAAAGGTAAAGGAAACTTTGACCATTGGGTAGCAGTTGTAAAGCCAGGTCGCATTTTATTTGAAGTAGGTAATGTACCTCGTGATATGGCGCAGAATGCTTTAAGAAGAGCTGCTGCTAAATTAGGTTTAAAGACACGATTTGTTGATCGAGTAGAACAAGTGTAAGGACAGTTGAGATGGCAAAAAAAGAAGATTTTAGGGCTCTTTCTAATGAAGAGTTAGAAATACGTGAAATTGAAGAAAGAAAGAAGATTTTCGAGTGCAGAAATGCACGAGCAGCTTCTGATAAAGAGGTGAAACCTCACTTCATAAGAGAGCATAAGAAGAATATTGCTCGTATTTTAACTATTCAAGCAGAAAGAAAAGTAGCGCAATAAACAGGGTATATTAGTCATGCAAGACACGAAAAAAGAAAGACGTAAAGTTCGTTGCGGAGAGGTTATCTCCAACAAGATGAATAAGACGGTGGTAGTGAGCGTTAAGAGAAAAATACGCCATCCAAAATATGAGAAAATCGTAAGTCTGAAGAAAAAGTACTATGCTCACCATGAAAACGAAGGTTTTCAAATTGGAGATCAGGTTGAGATCACAGAGACAAGACCTCTTTCTAAGTTGAAAAGGTGGAGAGTTTCGAGACTTATCGAAAGAAATGAAAATATGACAGCTTCAGCTAAAGAATGAGGGAGTGAGACGAAGATATGATACAGCAAGAAAGCGAATTGGAAGTTGCAGATAACTCTGGCGTCAAGATTGTAAAGTGTATAAAAGTTCCTGGTGGTTCTAAAAGAAGATATGCAGGAGTTGGAGACGTTGTAGTGTGTTCTGTTCGATCAACAATCCCACGTTCCAAAATTACCAAAAGAACAGTGGTTAAGTGCGTAATCGTACGAACAAAAAAATCAATTAGAAGAAAAGATGGATTTATCCGTTTTCAAAAGAACGCATGTGTGATTATTGACGATAAAGGAAATCCAAAAGGTACTCGTGTTTTCGGCTCTATCGCAAGAGAGTTAAGACAAAAGTACCCAAAAATTTGTTCACTTGCACCAGAGGTGATTTAAGAGGCATATATGAAGCAGAAAAAATTGAATAATCGCTCGAAAAAAATTCGAAAAGGCGACAAAGTTGTCGTTCGCGCAGGGAACTATAAAGGACAAACAGGAGTTGTATTACACGTGAAGGATGACGGCGTTGTGATACAAGGTTTGAACCTTAAAAAGAAACATGTAAAAAAGTCTGAGCAACAGCCACAAGGTGGTGTTGTAGAAATCGAAGCCCCTATTCACATTTCTAATGTAGCAATCTGTGATGAAGCTGGAAAGCCAGTCAAGCTCAAGATGGAAGTGAATGAAGAGGGTCAAAGAAATCTCTATTGGATGAATGAGGGTCAAAAGCTCATACACAGATCCATTAAATCAGCAAGTAAAAATGCCAAGTAAATGTGCTAAGTAGGGTTGAAAATGCAAACGTTAAAAGAACGATACAATCAGCAAATTAGAGAGAAGCTCCAAGAGAAGTTTCAGTATTCTAATTGCATGAAGATTCCTAAGCTAAAGAAGATTGTTATTAGCATGGGACTTGCAGAGGCAAGTAAAGATAAGAATGCCATGCAGGATCATATAGAAGAGCTTACGCTCATATCAGGACAGAAGCCAAAAGTTACAAAAGCAAAGAAAGCGATCTCAAACTTCAAGCTCAAGCAAAACCAGCCAATCGGTATGATGGTAACGCTTCGCGGCGAAAGAATGTACGATTTCATGGAAAGATTTTGCACAATTGCTTGTCCAAGGATCCGTGACTTTAGAGGCTTTCACAAAAAGTGTGATGGTCAAGGAAACTACTCTGTGGGTCTCGAAGACCAGCAGATTTTTGCAGAGCTTAACCTCGATAAGGTTAAGAGATCACAGGGGATGAATATTACCTTTGTTACAACTGCAGAAAAAGACGAAGATTGTATTGAACTTCTACGTCTTATGGGAATGCCTTTTAAGGATCTTCCAGTTGAGATTGTAAAAGCAAATGAAGCAGTGCCTCCAAAAAAGAAAAAGGAAGCAAAGCCAAAAAAAACAACGACAAAAACTAAGAAAGTAGAGGAAAAATAAGATGTGCACACACGATAGATTGGCAGATTTTTTAACTCGACTCCGTAATGCAAGCAGCGCAAACCATAAGTACGTCGATGTTTCCTACTCAAACCTTATTTTTGATATCGCTCAACTTTTGGAGAAAGAAGGATTTATCGAGCATGTATTGTGCAAGAAAGATGAGCATGGCAAAGGTACAGTTCGTCTCTTTTTGCGTTACGTAGGGCGAAAAAAGCCACTTATTCGCGGAATACGCAAAATATCGAAGCAAGGAAAGAGAAAATATGTAGGTCATGACAGAGTACCTCAAGTTTTCAATGGACTTGGTATAGCAGTAGTTTCTACATCTCAAGGAGTTCTTGAGGGAAAGGATGCATTTAAGAAGAAAGTTGGTGGCGAACTCTTGTGTTACGTCTGGTAAAGGGAGAAGGAAGAAACGATGTCTAGAAAAGGAAAACAGCCAATTGATGTTCCAAAGGGAGTAACAGTAACTATCGAGAAAGATGGTGTTACAGTAAAAGGTCCAAAAGGTACTTTGTCCCAAATGATCCCCCAAGGCGTTCAAGTCGCACTTGAGGGGGAGCAAGTGACTGTAAGTGTTATCGGTGAGAGCAAGAAGATGAAAAGTTTTCATGGTCTTTACCGCACACTGATTTGCAACATGGTAGAAGGAACTACAAAAGGATTTGCAAAGCAGTTAGAAATGCACGGTGTTGGTTATAGAGCACAAGTACAAGGAAGTTCACTTGCGTTACAAGTTGGATTTTCTCACCCAACTGACCTTCAGATTCCAAGTGATCTTAGTGCAAAAGTTGATGCGAACACAAAGATTACTATTTCAGGGATTGATAAGCAAAGAGTAGGCCAGTTTGCTGCAGAAATACGTGCAATACGACCACCTGAGCCATATAGAGGTAAAGGTATTCGATATGCTGGTGAAGAGATTCGTCGAAAAGCTGGAAAAGCTGCAAAGTAAGTAAGGTAAGTTAGGTTCTGAAAAATGGAAAGAAGTAATCAAAAAGCAAGAGTGCGAAAAATAAGACGCTCTTTAAGAACAAGAAATAAAGTTCGAGGCACGCAAGAGAAGCCAAGAATGTGTGTAGTCAAAACGAACTCACACATCCAAGTGCAGCTGATCGATGATGAGAAGGGAGTAACACTCGCTTCTGCAAATACAAACTCAAAAGAGTTTCAAGGCACACCTTATGCAAAGAAGAATGTTGAGAGTGCAAAGAAACTAGGTGAGAGCATTGCGAATAAAGCAAAAGCACAAGGTGTCAGCAAGATAGTGTTTGACAGGGGAAGTGCGAAGTATCATGGTATTTTAGCTTCACTTGCCAATGCTGCAAGAGAAGTTGGCTTACAATTTTAGGAAAATTGAGGAGAGAGAGTTAAATCCGAATGGCTAGAGAAGATTTGAAACAAAATAGAGAAAGAACGAAGAGAGATACTCAAGAATCCCACTTAATGGAAAAGGTTCTTTTTATTAACCGTTGCTCAAAAACGGTAACAGGTGGAAAAAAGATGAGTTTTTCTGCTCTTATATTGGTAGGAGATGGAAATGGACGCATAGGCTTTGGTTTTGCAAAAGCTAATGAGTTGACAGACGCTATCAAAAAAGGTGGAGATCTCGCTCGCAAGAATATGTGCTCTGTGCACATGGAAGGAAAAACCATTCCTCATGATGTAAAAGTAAAATGGGATGGTGTTGAAATTGTATTGCGTTCTGCTCCTCAAGGTACAGGAATTATCGCTGGTTCAAAAGCTCGTGCGATTTTAGAGTTTGCTGGTTATGAAGATGTGATGGCAAAGAATATTGGTTCCAGCAATCCTATCAACCAAGTCCGAGCAATGTTTAAAGCTCTACAAGGTTTAAATAAGCGTCAAGATGTCTTAGAAAGCAGGAAAGGGTAAAAATATGGATTTGCATACATTAAAAAATGGATCGAAACCGTCAAAACGAAGAAAGCGTGTTGGACGGGGAATCGGCTCAAACATGGGTAAAACCTCATGTAGAGGACATAAAGGCGCAGGATCTCGAGCAGGTGCTAAATCACGAGCACGTTATGAAGGTGGTCAGGTACCTCTCTATAGAAAAATGCCAGTAAGAGGATTTACAAGAGGCCGCTTTTTAAAGAGAGTTGATATTGTCAATTTTGATAATATTGAACAGCTCTACAATGATGGTGAGGTTGTAAACCTAGAAACATTACGAGCACGCGGATTTTTAAAAGGCCACTCCTATGGAGTAAAGCTTTTAAGCCACGGAGAGCTTACAAAGAAAGTTTCTTTTGAAGTGCAAGGTATTTCAAAAGGAGCACAAGCAAAGCTCGAAGAATTACAGCTGTCCTATAAAGTTGAGCCCTTGAAAAAGAAAGCTCAACCTGAATAATGTTTTTTTAGAAAGGCTACATAAATGATACAAGCTTTTAAAAGAGTTTTTCAGCTTCCTGAGTTAAAGCACAAAATTCTCTTTACCTTAGGAATGCTAGCAGTATTTAGGATTGGTCGATTTATTCCAGTCCCAGGAATTAATGGAGAGGTCGCTCTCCATTACTTTAGACACGCTGCTGGAGGAGGTCAAAATCTCTTTCAAATGGTAGACATTTTTAGTGGTGGTGCTTTCTCGCAAATGACCGTTTTTGCGCTTGGAGTTGTGCCCTACATTTCAGCGTCTATTATTTTACAGCTTCTCGTTGCACTGATTCCCTCATTGCAGCGTGAGATTAAAGAAAATCCTGATTACGGTAGAAAAAAGATCACCAAACTCACACGTCTTGGTGCAATGATCCTCGCTTTTATTCAGGCTTCTCTTTTTGCAAAATATGCCCTACAGATGAATTTGAGCCATCCAGGAATTGTCTCTCCAGATTTATTAGGAGTGACATTATTTGGATGTCCATGGCTTTTTTATCTTATTGTAATTGTTACAATGACTACCGGAACAGTCTTTTTAATGTGGGTAGGAGAGCAGATTACTGATAGAGGAATTGGAAATGGAATGAGCCTTATTATTGGAATAGGTATCCTTTCTCAGTTGCCCTCTACAATGGGCTTAATTATTCAGCAGCTCAATTTGGACAGCCCTGAGCCAGGACAGCTTAATTTCTTTTCGCTCGTTATTCTCTTTTCGCTGTTTGTCCTTATTTCTGCCGGAACAATCTTTATTTTGCAGGGTCAGCGCCGTATACCTTTACAGTATGCAAGACGTATGTCTGGAATGAGAGAGGTGCAACCTACCGGAAGTTCCTACATACCTCTTAAGGTCAACTATGCAGGTGTGATACCTGTTATCTTTGCCTCTTCTTTGCTGATGTTCCCAGCAACACTGGCCCAGTTTTTGGGTTATGGTAACTGGTTTGGCAAGGTGGCAAGTTATTTTGTTCCTGGAACACTGACCTACCTCGTCTCATTTGTGATGCTCATCATCTTCTTTACCTACTTCTGGACTGCTACTCAGTTTAGACCAGACCAGATAGCTTCAGATATGAAGAAGGGTGGTGCGTTTATCCCAGGTGTTAAGCAAGGAAAGCAGACCCAGGAATTTTTAGAAAAATCTATGAGTACAATAACTCTTGTTGGATCAGTATTGCTGGCAGGAATTGCTGTACTACCCTCTATAGTAGGCCGATTGATGAATGTCTCCTCTTCAATTAGCTACTTTTTTGGAGGAACGACCTTATTGATTTTAGTTGGTGTTGTACTAGACACGATGAAACAGATAGAGTCACATCTTTTGATGAAGCGGTATGACGGCTTCATGAAACGGGGACGAGTACGATAAGTATTGAAAAAGAAATGGCGAGAAATTGCCCAAATAAGTTAAAATTTTATCCTTTTTAGGAGTATGGAAAGATGGTACGAGTAGTTGGAGTTGATATCCCAGATAGAAAGCGTTTACTAATTAGTCTTCAATATATCTATGGTGTAGGACCAAGTGTAGCCCACGAAATTCTCACTAAGTTGAAGTTTAGTGAAACAATGAGAGCTCATGAGCTTACACAAGATGATATTGCGAGATTAAACAATCTTATTGCTGACAAGTATGTTGTAGAGGGTGACTTGAGACGTACAGTACAAGGCAACATTAAGAGATTGATGAGCATTAAAAGTTACAGAGGTATGAGGCACCGTTTGAAATTGCCTGTTCGTGGTCAAAGAACAAAGACCAATTCAAGAACGCGTAAAGGCCCAAAAAAGACTGTAGCAGGAAAAAAGGTAGCCCCTAGGTAACAAACTTCAATAGGAGAGACAAGTTTTGAGTACAAAGAAAGACGGAAAAGACAAAAAAGTAAAAAAGAAAATTACACGTAATGTGCCTGTAGGTATAGTATCTGTAAAAGCAACCTTCAATAACACCCTTATTGCAATTACAGATCCACAAGGTAATGTCGTTGCTTGGGCTTCTGCAGGAAAATGTGGATATTCTGGATCGAGAAAGTCTTCAGCTTTTGCCGCAACTGTTGCTGCACAAGATGCAGGAAAAGTTGCTGTAGCAATGGGGATGAAGGAAGTTGAAGTCAACTTAAAAGGTCCTGGAGCAGGTCGTGAATCTGCTGTGCGTGGTCTTATAGCAGCTGGATTACAAGTTACAACAATTAAAGATGTAACACCTGTACCACATAATGGATGTCGTCCACGAAAGAGACGTAGAGTTTAATTTTTTACTATATCAGAGGACTGAGGAGAAAAGAGTAGATGGTTGTAAAGTTTGGGAAGTTAAAAAAGCCCTCAAAGATTACTATAGAGCAAGATAAGAAGAACCCAAATAAGGCAAAATTTATTGCTGAGCCTTTTGATAGGGTAATGGGTCACAGCTTAGGAAATGCCCTGAGAAGAATTTTACTTTCTTCTTTAGAGGCTCCTGGAGTTATCTCTTTTAGAATTGAGGGAATCTCACATGAGTTTATGGCTGTAGAAGGCATTGTCGAAGATGTTACTGATATCGTACTAAACTTAAAGCATGCTCTTTTAAAGTGTATCCCATTAGAGGGTGAAGAGTATACGAGAGAGCCAAAGATCTTATCAAAAGTTATTGAGGTAACTCAAGCAGATCTCGATAAGTGTGATAATCACAAGAAGATCTATTTGAAGGATATTATCGCAGAAGATGTCTTCGAGGTGGTCAATCCAGATCTGTATATGTTTACTGTAACAAAGCCAATGCAGAAGCAGATCGACATACGTATAGGATATGGTAGAGGCTTTATTTGCTCAGATAGACATCAGATTGCACATAAAATGCATGATGAAATTGTCATTGACACCTGTTTCTCACCAGTCCAACTCGTTAACTACTATGTGGAAAACACACGTGTAGGACAAGATACTGATTATGACCGAGTCGTTTTAGAAGTAACCACAGATGGCCGCTTAACACCCTCTGAGGCACTTTCTTTTGCTTCACAGATTGCTGTCCAAAACTTTAGTGTTTTCTATGAGATTACTCCAGAAGAGCATGAGCTTTCTTTTGATCAGCACAGTTTTGATGCAAAAGAAGATGACGAGGAATTACTCGAAAAGCTCTTGTTGAGAATAGATGAAATTGAGCTTTCTGTACGTTCTACAAACTGTTTGCAGAGTGCAAATATTGAAACAATGGCAGAGCTCGTTCTCATCCCAGAGAGAAGAATGTTAGAGTTTAGAAACTTTGGTAAAAAGTCATTAAACGAAATTAAGGCAAAATTAGTTGAGATGAACCTTTCTTTAGGCATGGATCTTTCTGCTTTTGAAATCTCTCTAGAGAATGCAAAAGAGCGTGTGAAAGAGCTTCAGGATCAACGTAAAGCATTAAAAGAAAGAAAAAAATAGGAATTCCTAATTATGAGACATCGTCGTAAAACTTGTAAACTTAACCGGACGACATCGCACCGCCGCTGTATGTTTGCCAATATGTTGAAATCCTTGATTCTTGAAGAACGTATTGTAACAACAGTAGCAAAGGCGAAGGAACTACGTCGTTTTGCAGAAAAGATGATTACCTTAGCAAAGGGCAATACTCTTCACACAAGACGTCAAGCTATCGGACAATTGATGATCCGATTTAACGCATTAACGCCAAAAGAACAAAGAGCTGCTAAAAATGGTGATACTTCGTCATACAACGGCGATCGTAAGGTCATTGACAAGCTCTTTTCAGAACTTGGTCCTCGCTTTGCAATGCGCAAGGGCGGGTATACACGTCACACCAAAATTGGTGAAAGACGTGTAGGAGACAATGCACAAAAGTGCATTCTCGAGTACCTCCCAGAGTAATTTTTACATCAACTATAAAGCCAATTTATTTTCCAAAAAATAAATTGGCTTTTTCTTTTTTCCCTGCTATTCTGCGGCTTTATCAAAAACAGCCTAAAAAAGGGAAAATGTTATGCCAATAAAAGTTGCGATAAATGGATTTGGACGTATAGGACGTCTCACACTGCGTTGCTTGCTACAGCATAGTGATGTCGAGGTCGTTGCTGTAAATGATCTGTTTGATAGTGAAAATTTAGCCTATCTTTTTCGTTATGACTCAACTCATGGAACCTATAAGGGAGAGGTCAAAGCTCTTGATCATGCCCTCGAAATTGATGGAAAGGTGATTCGAGTATGCAATGAAAGAGATCCTGAGGTGCTTCCATGGAAAGAGCTTCAAGTGGACTACGTCATCGAATCGACAGGCCTGTTTACAAAGAAGGAACTTGCAGAAAAGCACATTAAGGCAGGAGCGAAACGGGTTGTTATTAGTGCTCCAGGTAAGGATGGTGTTCCAACTTTTGTAATGGGTGTCAACGAGGATGCATTCGACTTAGAAAAGGATACAGTCGTATCCAACGCATCATGTACGACAAACTGTCTTGCGCCTATCTGTAAGGTGCTCAATGACTCTTTTGGTATTAAAGAAGGGTTGATGACAACAGTTCATGCAATGACTGCAACACAGCCCACCGTAGACGGTCCTTCAAAAAAGGATTTCCGTGGTGGAAGAAGTGCCTGCCAAAATATTATTCCGGCATCAACAGGAGCAGCAAAAGCAGTCACTCTTTGCCTTCCTGAGCTGAAAGGGAAGCTAACCGGTATGGCTTTTCGTGTGCCGGTCGCAGATGTTTCTTGTGTAGATCTCACAGTCAAACTAGAGAAATCGACGACCTACGAGGAAATCTTTGCAGCCCTAAGAAAAGCTGAAGCTGGTTCAATGAAGGGGTTTTTAAAAGTGACTAATGAAGAAGTTGTATCGAGCGACTTTATTAGCAGCTCCTACTCCTCAATAGCTGATGAAGGGGCAGGGATAGCGCTCAACGACACCTTCTTTAAAATAGTTTCTTGGTATGATAATGAGATGGGCTACTCTCACCGTATTGTTGACCTGATAGTCTACATGGGAAGAAAAGAGGGCATAGTGTAGGACGCATTTTTGTCCTTCTCATCCAATTGATATTGGTGTATACTCTCCTATTGAAACGATTGAGTTTGTAAGCCCGTGCAGGTGCACGGGCAAGAGAACAAACGAACAATATGAGCAAAGGAAACTGGTGTGGATTTTACAAGACAGCCGATAATAGAGACTATCATCACTCCTCGCGATGGCTACAGGTTAGTCGTTCGTTCGAGTAAGAATATGGGCCAAGAAGAGCACTTTGTAGGTGCTATAGAAGTTGTAACCTTTGGTGCAGCTTCATTTTTCCGTTCGTTGGAGCGTCCAAAGCCCTTTATAGTTCCTGTTACAGATTATGAGGTTATAGAAGTACGAGAGCAGCGTTTGGTATTGAAAGCAAAGATGCCGGATGGGGGTTCTGTAAAGATAGGCCATGGTCATGAGGAGCAGAAAAAAGAGCCGTCGAAAAATGAGGGAGAGGAAAAAGAAGAAGTTTCTCCTAAAGTAGAAAAGCGCAAAGAAAGAAGACAGCGTCAAAGGAAGAAAGATAAGCAGACGAAGGAAAAGGGAAATCAGGAAAAAAAGCAACCTGAAGAGTCAAAAGAAGCAGTAAAAGAGTCTGTAATGAAGGAAGCTGCAACACAGGAAACTGAAATACTGAAAGGAGCACTAGAAGAAACCGCAGTGCAAGAAGAGGGTATAAAAGAGCCCCATCTTTTTTCCGATAAAGAGGATCTTGAGCAGCCTCCAGCACTCTTTCGAACAGTTCTTCCTCCGCCTGCAACACTTATTCGAGAAAATCTGAATAAGCTTCGTGAGGATCAAGAGTATCAAGGAGCCTTTTACGATAAAGATGTCGAAACGACAAAGGAGGTTCCTCCTCAGGAGGAAACCTTTCGCCTTGACTCAATGGATCAAGAAAGGGCTCAAGAAGATTTTCTAAAAGAGGATTTTCTCCAAGGAGAATTACCTCTTCAAGAGATGTCTCAAGCAATGCCTCAGGAAAAGCCTCAAGAAGTAGTTCAAGAAACATTTCCCGAAGAGCCTCTAGCTCCAAAGGGAGATGAGTAATTTTCTTTTAGAAGTAGACGCCTTTTTTACAAGGCGTCCGCTTTTTTTTGTTGGCATATACGCCTTACTTGCGACTCTTTGTGTCTTTCAACCATCTACAGAGCTTATTCTGTTCTCTCTCTGTCTTTCGAGTGTCCTATATAAAAGACTAAAGATTTTACTTCCTTTCTTTTTTGTTGTTTACGCATGCATCTCAACCTGTTTTTTTTATCCTCAAATAGAGGAGCAAGCTTATAAGGGAATTGCTTGCTGTGAGGTTGCCTCCATTGAACAGGGGAGTCTGCACCAGAAGCCCTTTTGGCGCCTGCAGCTCTTTATATACAAGATGGGCCCCTATAAAAGACTGCCCGCAATAACGTACTGTGATTTAAAGAGTAGGCCAAAGGGAGGTGTTTTATATGAAGTCGAAGGATCTCTTGTAAAAAAGGGCTCCTCCTTTGTCTTTAAAGCAGATAAAAATGCTCGATGGAAGGAAAAGAGTCTATCTTTTTCTTTTGTCGAATGGAGGTATCGCTCAAAGCGAGCGTGCAAGCTCTTTTTACACCGTTATTTCCGACCTACAGAGGCTCTTGAGTTTTTGGAGGGGCTTTTAGTTGGAGAGTTTGATAACCAGATATTTTCAGAGAAATTTCGTTCATTGGGGCTCAGTCACATTCTCGTTATTTCTGGCTTTCACTTTACCTTGATTGTTGCTTTTTTTGGCCTTCTCTTTAGGTTCTTAATGCCCTATAAATATAGCCTTTTTCTTTTGCTCGCCCTATCCTCATTCTATGCCCTTTTTATTGGAATGACACCGTCGATTGGGCGCGCCTTTTTATCAAGTGCTCTTTTTCTTTCAGCAAAGCTCCTAGGCCGTGTTGCAGATGGATTAAATAGTCTCGGAGTAGCACTTATTATTTTGCTTATATACAACCCATTTTTTGCCCTCTCAATTGGGTTTCAGATGAGTTTTTTAGCAACACTGTCTATTTTGCTTTTTTATCAGAGTTATGATCTTTTTCTCTCTTCTTTTTTTAAAAAAAGGCCCTACAGCTATGTAAAGGACATGAAAGGATGTGATCAATTTTTCTATCTTTTGCTGCTTTTTTTACGAAAAAATGTCGCCCTTATGCTTGCAATATCTACTTTATGCCTGCCTTTTACACTCACATTTTTTCGTACTTTTTCCTTTTTTAGCCTGCTCTACAACCTCTTTTTTCCGCCAATGGTAGCTTTATGTTTGTGGGCATTTTGCTTTTCGCTTTTACTCAGTCCAGTAGTCCCTTTTCTTTTTTCTTTTGTAGATAGATTAACAGAGGAGATTCTTTCTTTTACGACCCATTTGCCCTATTGGATCTATCAGAGAAATATATATGAGGGCATATCTTTTGAACTGTATACAGTCTATCTTTTCTCTGCTTTGATGATAGGGATCTACTTCTTTCAGAAAATAGAGAGAGCGGGTTATTTGCCTGTTTCAATCTGAACTTTGTCTACCCACAATTTGTGTTTGCTTCTTGCAACTTCCTTTTCGCCTACACATAGCTTTACCTGGTATGTTTGTATGCCACGCTTTTTGTAGAAGTTATCGCCATAGACAGTAAAAATATAAGAGCCTTTAGATGTAGAAAGCTCTTTTTTTTCTTGAAGCTTCTCTCCATTTACAAGAAAACAGGTAATGGAAAGAGTAGTTTCTTTAGGTACGAATACATCTTCTTTAATATTCCAGTCTATTAAAAG
>Ga0180433_10008988_pt1 | contig 12314 bp, 22 predicted proteins | sample SS_ome_8_FD_132980 | JGI IMG/M metagenome (GOLD analysis project Ga0180433, IMG submission 132980) | Hypersaline lake sediment archaeal communities from the Salton Sea, California, USA - SS_1_D_1 metaG | ecosystem: Environmental > Aquatic > Non-marine Saline and Alkaline > Hypersaline >... | reverse complement strand
TTATGGGTTAATCGACTACAAAAAAATGTTGGCTTCCCCGAAGCCATCCATTTGGAACCTACCGCCCTCACTATACTCTCCGCCGCTTCGGAGGACGACACCCGTTGTGAGGTATCGGTGTCACGTCCGAATGAGGCTGACGGTAAAGCCATCCACCTGAAGTGCGCGGATAGCTGACTCCCGACCCACTCCCGGCCCTTTCACTCGAACCTCGGCCGTTTTCATCCCTTGCTCCATCGCTTTTTTGAGGGCGTCGCGGGCAGCGATCTGGGCGGCGAAAGGCGTGCTTTTCCTCGAACCCTTTATCCCTCCCCTTCCGGCACTGGCCTGGGAAATCACGTTACCGGCGAGATCCGTTACCGTTACAATTGTGTTGTTGAAAGTGGACTGTATATGAACAATTCCACTCGGGACATTTTTCTTTTCTTTCTTGCTCTTGGCTTTTTTCCTTGCAATTTTCGCCATGCTTCTTCCTCAAAAAAACTATTTTTTTCTTTTCCCCATAACAGCCCGCCGAGGACCCTTTCTCGTTCTGGCATTCGTGCTCGTTCGCTGACCTCTGGCCGGGAGGCCTCTTCGATGCCTTAATCCGCGATAAGCGCCCAGATCCATCAACCTTTTGATGTTCATGGACACATCGCGCCTGAGATCACCTTCGACTTTATACTTCTCATCGATAATATTTCGGATTCGAGTGATCTGCTCCGGGCCGATATCATCGGATTTCGTATCCCAGTTGATACCCGCTTCACTGAGTATTTTTTGAGATGAACTTCTCCCGATACCGTATATATAAGTAAGAGCAATTTCGATCCTTTTTGCCCTTGGTAAATCAACTCCCGCGATTCTCGCCAATCTTCAGCTCCTTTTCAATCCTATCTTTGGTGTAAAAACGACTTGCACATCTGGAAGACCCACCCCGCAAACCCGACGCCCCGCTCACCCTTGTCTTTGTTTATGGCGAGGATTCTCACAGAGGACACGCACAATTCCTTTTCTTCTGATGATCTTGCACTTGTTGCAAATCTTTTTAACCGATGGTCGTACCTTCATAATACACGAAGCCTCCACGTAACCAAAATCACATACCTTGACTGCCCCGATACACAATCCGTCCCCTGCTTAAATCGTATGGGGACAGCTCGATCAGCACCTTATCCCCGGGGAGGATCCGAATAAAATGCTTCCGCATTTTGCCGGAAATGTGGCCCAGGACCCGATGCCCGTTGTTGAGTTCAACCCTAAACATCGCATTCGGCAACGTCTCGATCACAACCCCTTCAACTTCAATCGCCTCTTCCTTCGCCATCTCGTCTTCTCAACCGGACTGTTCTTTCTGGTGTCACAATCTGTCCGCTACCTTGCCTTGCCGAAACCTTTTTTCATAAAGCCTTCATAATGTCGTGTCAACATATGGGATTCAATTTGATTGGTCGTATCCATCGCCACACCAACCACGATCAACAAAGCGGTCCCGCCGAAATAGAAGGGCACGTTGAGTTGATAGATCAGCACCTGAGGCAAGACACAAACGGCTGAAACATAGATAGCACCGGAGAGGGTGATCCTTGTCAGGACTCGGTCAATGTACTCGGCCGTGTTCTTTCCCGGTCTTATGCCGGGAATAAATCCGCCGTAACGTTTCATGTTGTCGGCCACATCCACCGGATTAAACTGCACGGCGGTATAAAAATAACAGAAGAAAAATATAAAAATCACATAGATCAAATTGTAAACGATATGTCCCGGATTCAAGAAATTCACAACGTATTCAAGTACCGGTGTCTCCTTCACGGGAAGGAAATTGGCGATGGTCGCCGGAAACATGATAATGGACGATGCAAAAATCGGGGGAATCACGCCGGCCGTATTGACTTTCAGAGGCAGGTGCGTACTCTGCCCGCCATACATTCGACGGCCCACAACCCGCTTTGCATACTGAACCGGGATTCTCCTTTGTCCCCGCTCCACGAAAACGATCACACCCACCACCGCTATCATAAGGGCGACGACCAGGACCATGAAGAAAGGCGTGACTTCACCGGTACCAATGAGCCGGAAAGTGTTTCCCACCGCCAAGGGAAGTCTTGCCACAATGCCGGCAAAGATAATCAAAGAGATCCCATTCCCGATTCCCTTTTCGGTAATTTGCTCACCGAGCCACATCAAGAAGGCGGTTCCGGCGGTGAGCGTTATGACTGTCAGGAGCCTGAATCCCCAGCCACCCGCCGGTACAACCATCGCACCGCCCGGACTGGACATATTTTCAAGACCCACCGCAATCCCAAATCCCTGGATGATGCTCAAAATCACGGTTCCGTAACGGGTATATTGCGTGATTTTCTTGCGTCCCTGTTCCCCTTCCTTCTTCAGTTTTTCAAGATAGGGGATCACGACCGTCAGAAGTTGCAATATAATGGAGGCGCTGATGTACGGCATGATGCCGAGTGCCATTACGGACATATTGCTTAACGCCCCGCCGGAAAACATATCAAAAAGGCCGAACAGGCTGCCCTGCCGGGTGCTGAAAAATGCGGACAGCGCTGAGGCATCGATGCCGGGCGTCGGGATGTGACACCCCACCCGATAAACAGCAAGCATACCGAGCGTGAAAAGAACCCTTCGCTTAAGCTCCGGGATCTTCCCGATATTTTGAAAACCGCCGATCAAATCAATTCATCTCCATTGAGCCGTCAACACATCTGAACATTGCCGCCCGCCGCCTCGATTTTCATCCTTGCCGCTTTGCTCGCCTTTTGAACTTTAATCGTTACGGGGTGCGAAATTTGACCCTCACCGAGAAGCTTAACATCAGCGCTCGCTCGTTTGATCATTCCGGCCTTTTTGAGCGCCGCCCCATCCAGCGTGGTGTTCGGGTCAAATTTGTTCAGGTCTTTGACATTGATAATAGTGTATTCCTTTCGGAATATGTTTGTGAAACCGCGTTTCGGAATGCGCCGCTGCAATGGCATCTGACCGCCCTCAAACCCCAGGCGCACTCGACCGCCCGAACGTGACCGCTGTCCTTTGTGGCCGCGACATGCGGTTTTTCCATGCCCGGATCCAGGGCCCCGTGCCACTCTTTTCCGTTGCTTCCTCGAGCCCTTAGCCGGTGAAAGCTCATGAATTTTCATCACAATTTCCTATAATATTTCAATCAACCTTGACCAGAAACGAAACCTTTTGAATCATTCCCCTGATGGCCGACGTATTTTTTAATTCCACCGTTTTGTTCAGCTTGGTAAGACCCAAGCCCCTCAACGTATCCTTTATTTTCTTGTTCTTACCAATTCCGCTTCTTACGAGGGTCACCTTGATCATTTGAGCCATAGTAAATTATCTTTCAAGTGAAGGGGTTTAATGGAGGAACTCCTCAACTGCTTTACCTCGGCGCCGAGCAAAGTCTTCCGGTCCCCGCAGCGACCTCAGCCCGCTGATGGTTGCCTTGACAATATTGTGAGGATTGTGAGAACCGAGACATTTTGTCAATATGTTTTGAATGCCGGTAGCCTCCAAAACGGCTCTGACGGCGCCTCCGGCGATCAAGCCCGTGCCGGGTCCGGCGGGCTTCAACAGCACGCGGCCGGCTCCACACTCACCGATGACCTCATGGGGAATCGAATGATCGCCAAGGGGGACATGCTTCATGTCTTTTTTTGCTCTTTCAATTCCTTTCCTGATCGCTTCGGGGACTTCCCTCGCCTTTCCAAGGCCGCTTCCAACTTTTCCTCTCCCGTCGCCCACAACCACAATGGCACTGAAACTGAACCGCCGCCCCCCTTTCACAACTTTTGCTACCCGGTTGATATGAACCACTTTCTCGATTAGTTCTCTTTCTTCATCTTCCTTAAACAATGGACATCTCCTTTATATTTCCGAATGTCTCAAGTTGTGCTTCAGGCTTTGAGTCCTTGCCGGTCCTAAATCTCCAAACCATGTTCACGGGCTGCCTCCGAAAGGGCTTTCACACGGCCATGGTACAAAAAACCGTTTCGGTCAAAAACAACCTTCTTGATATTTCTCTTGAGAGCTCCCTCCGCGACAGCGGCACCCACCATAGCGGCGCCTTTCCTATTGCCGCCATTCCTGCCGATCGTCGGCGCAAGTTCCTTGGACATTGATGATACGGCAAATGCGGTTCTCCCTGTCGTGTCATCTATGATCTGCGCGTAGATATGCTTTAAGCTCCTGAAGACACACAAACGGGGCATCTCCGTAGTGCCTCGAATCTTTTTGCGTACCCTCTTTTTTCTTCTCAATCGGGTCTCGGCTCTGCCGGCGGCGCTCATGTCAACAGCCTCTCTTGCTCAACAAATTGTCTACTTCCGCACTCAACCAAAAACAAATGAACATCAAATTCATTTGGATGTTCGAAGGAAAATCACTTCGCACCCGCCTTACCCGCCTTTCTGCGGATCGTTTCATCGGCGTATCGGATTCCCTTACCCTTATAGGGCTCCGGCTTTCGAAGGCTTCGGATCTTGGCCGCAGTCATGCCCAAAAGTTCTTTGTCGGCTCCCGTCAAAATGATTTTCGACCTTTCGACTCTCGCATCGATTCCTTGGGGTAAATCGAAGTTTATGGGATGTGAATATCCCAGATGAAAAACAACCGTGCGCTCCTTCAACTCCGCCCTGTATCCGACCCCAACGATTTCAAGGGCCTTTTCGAAGCCGCTCGCAACACCCGTAACCATATTGCTGGTCAAGACTCTGAAAAGACCATGAAGGGATCTTGACTCTCTGGTTTCATCCCTGACGGTCAGGGCGATTTGGTCTGCCTCGACATTCATTTTGATCTTTGGATGAACCTGCAGCTTGAGTTCCCCCTTTGGCCCCTTGACCGTAAGAAGATCATCCTCCAGCCCGATATCGACGCCCTTGGGGATGGGAACAGGTTTCTTGCCTATGCGTGACATTCAAAAACTCCTGCACTTCCGGATTTTGATACAACCTATCATGATTCGGTGCAAATCCCAGGACACTCCGACCTACCATACAGAACAGAGGATTTCGCCGCCAACCCTCAATTTTCTGGCTTCGCTGTCTGCCATGATTCCCTTGGATGTGGAAACGATGCTCACCCCATACCCGTTCAGCACGGCAGGGATATCATCATATCCTGAGTAGACGCGGCAGCTCGGCTTGCTGACACGCTTGACGCCATCAATCACGGGAACCCCTCCTTCATCGTACTTCAAGAAAATCCGAATGAGCCTATGGCGACCATCGGAGACGATCTTAACATTCTTTACGTAGCCTTCGGTTTTCATGACCTTGGCGATATTCATCTTCACCCTGGAACTTGGAATATCCACGGTTTCCTGGGAAGCCCGCAGCGCATTCCGAATTCGTGTCAACATGTCGGCGATCGGATCAGTCATTGTCATCTTTCTTGCTCTCCATGAACATTATCCGCGGCAATTTCTCAAGTTATTTTACCAGCTGGATTTAATCACGCCCGGGATCTCACCGCGCGAAGCCATACTTCGGAAACAGATGCGGCAGATACCGAATTTTCGAATAAAGGCCCTGCTCCGCCCGCAAATGGGGCACCGATTATACTCGCGGCTCGTGAACTTCTGTTTCCGTTGAGCTTTAACCATAAGCGACTTTTTTGCCAAAATACCCCCCTATCAATTGCGAAAAGGCATCCCCAAATGCTTCAATAAGAAAAGACCCTCTGCATCCGTTCCGGCAGTCGTCACGATGGAGACATTGAGGCCTTTCATCTTGTCGATTTTGTCATAGTTGATCTCTGGGAAAATAATGTGCTCCTTGATGCCGATGGTGCAATTGCCTCGACCGTCAAAGACCTTGGTTGACAGTCCTCTGAAGTCTCTTACCCTGGCCAAAGCCACATTAAAAAGTTTATCCAAAAAATCAAACATCCTGTTACGTCTCAACGTCACCACACATCCAATCGGCATACCCTGCCGAAGTTTAAATCCGGCAATGGATCTTTTTGCCTTTGTCACCACGGCCCGCTGGCCGGCAATGAGGCTCAGTTCCTCGACACCTGAATCCAAAGTCTTAATATTGTGTATGGCCTCTCCCAGTCCCATATTCAGCACGACTGCACGTATTCGAGGGGCGGCCATGATACTCTTGTATCCGAACGCTTCCATCATGGCCGGTACGACTTCTGCATGGTATTTTTCCTTCAAACGAGACACGTTTTCCTCCCCGCATTTTCCCTTGATCTATTCAAAATCATGCTTTCAGGCCGGTCCCTTCCCTATTCATCCATGGGTTCCCCGCATTTCTTACAAAAACGAATTCTGGAGCCGTCTTCAAGCGTGCGCTTTCCAATCCGGGTCGCCTCTGCACATTTGTTGCAAACAATCATCAGATTCGTAATATTCAACGGCGCTTCTTTTTCGATGATGCCTCCTTGAGCGGTTTTGGCACTCGGCTTCGCATGTCGTTTTACCATGTTGACTTTTTCCACAATGACACGGCCTTTCTCCGGATCAACCTTCAAGACTGTGCCTATCTTGCCCTTCTCTTTTCCGGCGATGACGATGACCTTATCATCTTTCCTGATTTTAGGATGTTTTGCCCGCACTTCGATCACTCCCAATTTCGCTAAATTCCGCTTAGAAAAGCTAAAGTACCTCTGGCGCCAATGAAATAATTTTCATGAAATTTTTCGCTCTCAATTCCCTTGCCACAGGTCCGAATATCCTTGTACCGATGGGCTCCTTTTGCTGGTTTATAAGCACGGCCGAATTGTCATCAAATTTGATGTAGGATCCGTCAGGCCTGCGAAGCCCTTTCGCCGTCCTGACGATTACAGCCCGAACAACATCCCCTTTTCTCACCTTCGAGTTCGGCATCGCCTCTTTTACCGACACAACAATAATATCTCCGACGCTTGCGTATCTGCGCTTTGACCCGCCCAAGACTTTAATACAGGAAAGCAATTTTGCACCAGAATTGTCAGCGACCTTCAATCTCGTTTGAGCCTGTATCATCTCTTCAACTCCGAACCATCCCCATTTTTCGATCAGCCTTCACTGCTCATTCTTTCGATGATATGCCATCGCTTATGCTTGCTCAGGGGTCGGCTTTCAATGATTTTTACCTTATCTCCGATTCGGCAGAGATTTTGTGAATCATGGGCCATATATTTTGCGCGCTTTTTCAAGTACTTATTATAGGATGGATGCTTGGTTAAACGTTCGACAAGCACCACGGCCGTCTTGTCCATGCCGTTGCTCACAACGGTTCCCACCAATTTCTTTCGCAGTCCGCGCTCTGTCATACCTACCTCAAGTTACTTGGTTTTAGTCGATATATCCGACGCTCTCAGGAGGGTTTTTACGCGAGCCAGATCTCTTTTGGTTTTGGGAATCATTGCCGTATTTCCCAGCTGACCTGTCGCCTTCTGAAACCTCAAATTAAACAGCTCCCGGCTCAACTCTTTCGCCCTTTCCCCAAGCTCGTCCCGGGTTAGATCTCTCAACTCCTTTGCCTTCATGGCCTTATGATCTCCTCACGACAAATCTTGTGGCAAAGGGTAGCTTGTGACCGGCCAAACGAAACGCCTCGGCTGCCATGCTCTCAGCGACGCCCTCCAATTCATACAGGACCCTTCCCGGCCTCACCGCCGCCACCCAGCCCTCGGGTGCGCCCTTGCCTTTCCCCATCCGGGTTTCAGCAGGCTTTTTGGTAAAAGGCTTATCCGGAAAAACTCGTATCCAGACTTTACCCCCCCGTTTTACATGCCGGGTTACAGCCACACGAGCGGCTTCAATTTGCTGTGCGCTCATGTACCCACATTCAAGCGCCTGCAACCCGTAGTCTCCAAATTCGAGCGTATTCCCGCGATAGGACTTTCCTCTTAACCTGCCTTTTTGTTTTTTTCGGTACTTGACCTTTTTTGGGCTCAGCATTTGCCGTTCCTATTCTTTCTTCGTTTTCTCGGGCAAGATCTCACCTTTAAAGATAATGACTTTGACACCAATGATTCCGTATGTCGTTCTCGCCTCTGCAAAACCATAGTCGATGTCGGCTCTCAGGGTATGCAACGGGACTCTTCCTTCCCGATACCACTCTCTGCGGGCCATTTCGGCGCCTCCCAATCTGCCGCTGCATGCGATCTTGATCCCTTGGGCACCGAATCTCAACGCCGCACTGACGCTTTTTTTCATGGCCCTTCTGAAAGCGATCCGTCGTACCAATTGCAAGGCTATGTTTTCTGCCACCAACTGTGCCTCAACCTCGGCTTTCCTGACCTCTTGAATATCGATGATGACCGCACGCCCAATTTTTTTCTCAAGGTCCTTTTTAAGCTTCTCAATCTCAGCGCCCTTTTTACCGATCACAATCCCGGGTCTTGCGGTGTGCATACGAATACGGACCTTGTTGGCGGCCCTTTCAATTTCTATCCTGGACACACCGGCCTGATAGACTCTCTTTTTTAAGAATTCTCTGATTCTGTGATCCTCAAAGACAAAGCTACTGTAGTCTTTTTCCGCGAACCACCTCGAGTCCCAATTCCTGTTAACGCCCAATCTAAAAGCGATCGGATGAACTTTTTGCCCCAAAATTCGCCTCCCCTAAAAAAAGGATGTCTATGTGCAATTCTAAAGGCCTTTGGTCTGCCGTCATCTATTTTTCATCAAGCACAACGGTTAAATGACTGGTCCTTTTTCGAATTCGCGTTGCGCGACCCAGCGCCCGCGGCCGCCATCGTTTCAGCGTCGGTCCCGCATCGGCATAGATCCTCAAGATATAGAGGGAGTCCACATCAACGCCTGAGTTCTGCGCCGCATTGGCCACCGCCGAGTTGATCAGTTTTTTTACGATGCGAGCCCCTCTTTGGGGGGCGAATGAAAGCAAGTTTAATGCATCGCCAACCCGCTTTCCTCGAATTTGATCCATAATTAACCGAACCTTGCGGGGTGAAATCCTAACAAATTTTGCCGCTGCTCTGATTTCCATCTTGATTTCTTAACCCGATCCCGAATGTGATTACTATTTCTTCTTGCCTTTCAACCTGGATTTCTTATCTCCGGCGTGCCCTTAAAAAGTCCTCGTGGGTGAAAATTCACCCAGCTTATGTCCGACCATGTCTTCAGTGACAAATACGGGCAGAAATTTTTTTCCATTATGGACTGCAAACGTAAGTCCCACAAATTCAGGAAGAATAGTAGACCTGCGCGACCACGTCTTTATTATTTTTCTGCTCATCGTTTCCGATGTCTGTTGCACTTTCTTCAACAAATGTTCATCGATGAACGGTCCCTTTTTCAGAGATCTCGGCAAAGCTGGTCCTCCTGCTTTGAAATTCGGTTTTCGATAACATCCCGGGAATCACGCGTCAACAACCCTGCATGCTTGAAAAGCATGTCTTTAATCTTCCCGGCTCATTCATCCTGCCCCGGTGCCAGGATACCTGAGCGAAGCTACTTGCTTCGTCTCTTGACTATCAGTCTGTCAGTCGCCTTTCGAGTTCGGGTCTTGTAACCCTTTGTGGGAACCCCCCATGGTGTCACAGGATGACGTCCACCGGAGGACTTTCCTTCTCCGCCTCCATGCGGGTGATCGACCGGATTCATGGCAACACCTCTGACTCGGGGTCTTTTACCCAGCCATCGGCTTCGACCCGCTTTACCGATGGAAACGTTTTCCTGGTCAAGGTTGCCGACCTGACCGATCGTCGCCTTGCAGTCCTGAAGAATCATTCGAACTTCCCCCGAAGGAAGCTTGATCTGAGCGTACTTTCCCTCCTTGGCCATCAGTTGTCCATAGCTGCCTGCGCTTCTGGCCAGTTGTCCGCCATGTCCCATCTTGAGTTCGATATTGTGCACGTAAGTGCCCAGAGGAATGGCTCGCAAGTTCACTGCATTGCCGGGTCTGATTTCGGCGCCCGGACCGGACATCACCCGATCCCCCACCCGAAGCTTGAGAGGCGCCAATATGTAACGCTTTTCTCCGTCTAAATAATGCAAAAGGGCGATATTTGCAGACCGGTTCGGGTCATATTCGATGGTCGCCACTCGGGCGGGCACACCATCTTTGTTCCTTTTGAAATCGATCAGCCGATACCTGCGCCGATGACCGCCGCCCCTGTGTCGGATCGTCATCCGGCCGGCTGAATTCCTTCCGCCTGTGCTTTTGATCGGTCCGAGAAGACTTCTTTCAGGTTTTTTTTGAGTTATCTCCTCAAAAGTAGATGCGCTTTGAAATCTTCTTCCAGGTGAGGTCGGCTTTTTGGCCTTGATGCCCATGATTGTCTCCTCAGTCCGCACGCTGGGTGCGGATGCTACATTCCCTCAAAAAATTCAATAGTCTCACCTGGGGCAAGTCTGACAATCGCCTTCTTCCAATCAGCCCGCTTTCCCGCAGTCCTTCCGATCCGACGGCGCTTGCCCCGCATATTCATCGTCTTCACTTCTATGACTTTTACCTTGAGAAAGGTCTCAACCGCCTGTTTGATCTCAATTTTGTTCGCCCGTCTGTGGACCTTGAAAGAAACCTGGTTCGACCCTTCCTTGAGCAAATTCGCCTTCTCCGTGACGTGCGGTTCCTTAATCACCTGATAGATATCCACTATGAAGCCAATGCCTCCTCTATTTTGCCGATTGCGGACTGTTCCAAAAAGAGATGATCGTATTTTAGGATATCGTAGACATTCAGTCCTTCATATCGCATCACCTTGGCCCATGGAACATTCTTGGAAGATTTCTCGAGGTTCTCTGATTTTTTTTCAGTTACGATAAGTGCTTTTTTCACTTCAAAATGCTTCATTGAACCCACAAAATTCTTCGTCTTTATTTCCGGAAGGTCAAAGCTATCGATCACAAAAAAATGCTCGGACTGAATCTTTTCGCTTAACGCCATGCGAAGGGCGGCCTTTCTCAATTTCTTGGGAACTTTGAGTACATATTTGCGTGGGCTTGGACCGAACGCCACACCGCCTCCCCTTCGCGTGGGAGACGCTGCAGAACCGACCCTTGCTCGCCCTGTCCCCTTCTGTCGCCAGAGCTTCTTCCCGGAAGACTTCACCTTCGATCGGCCTTTGGTAGCAGCCGTGCCGGACCTGCGGCCCGAGAGCTGCGCAATCACGACCTGGTGAAGAACATGCCTTTTGGCAGGGACATCAAATATTTCATCCTTTAGCTCAACTTCAGCAATCTTTTCCTTCTGAAGATTATGAACATCCACCACAGCCATTTCGTGCCTCTGACTTCATCTGTAGAAATTCAGGATTTGGAAACTTCAACAAAGCCGTTGCGACTCCCCGGGACGGCACCCTGCACCAAAACCAGGTTTATTTCAGGTCGTACATCCACCACCCTTAAGTTCTTGACCGTCACACCCTCGTATCCCATTCTGCCGGGAAGCTTTCTTCCTTTGTGAACTCTCGCAGGTGTGGCGCTGCAACCGATCGAGCCGGGGATTCTGTGCGAACGGGACCCGTGAGACTTCCTTCCCCCTGAAAAGCCCCATCGTTTTATTACGCCGCTAAATCCCCTGCCTTTACTGGTGCCCCTTACAGTGACAAGATCGTTCACGGCAAGAATATCCGCTCTGATCTCCTGACCAAGCTCGAAGTCCCCCGGGTCATCCACACGGATTTCCTTAAGATACCTAAAGCAGCCTTGCCCGGCCGCCTTGAAATGACCCTGGAGGGGTTTATTCACCCGACCCTCCTTTTGAGTGCCATACCCGACCTGGATCGCGTTATAGCCCTCCTTTTCAAGGGTCTTTTTCTGTATCACCACGCAGGGTCCGATCTTCAGCACAGTGACAGGGAGACTTCTTCCCTCTTCAACAAAATGCCTTGTCATACCCATTTTTTGTCCGAAAAGCTTCTCGACCATGCGTCTCTAACTCCGATCCGTTTCGCGGTCTCAAGATCCGCTAGAGCTTGATCTCCACATCCACGCCGGCTGCTAAATCAAGCTTCATGAGTGCATCCACCGTTTGCTGCGTCGGCTCCAAGATATCCAATAGGCGTTTGTGTGTTCTGATTTCAAATTGATCCCGGGACTTTTTGTTCACATGAGGGGATCTCAGAACGCAATATTTATTGATCACAGTCGGCAACGGAATCGGACCCGCCACTCGCGCCCCCGTCTCCTTTGCAGTCCCCACGATTTCCATGGCGGATTGATCCAGCAATTTGTGATCATAGGCCTTCAGGCGAATGCGAATCTTTTGGTTGGCTATCATACACCGCTCCCTTTACTCGACGATTTCGCTGATGACGCCGGCACCCACCGTCCGTCCGCCCTCGCGAATCGCAAACCTCAACTCCTTCTCCATCGCTATCGGCATGATTAAATTCACCTCCAGGGACAC
>Ga0180433_10008987_pt1 | contig 12315 bp, 8 predicted proteins | sample SS_ome_8_FD_132980 | JGI IMG/M metagenome (GOLD analysis project Ga0180433, IMG submission 132980) | Hypersaline lake sediment archaeal communities from the Salton Sea, California, USA - SS_1_D_1 metaG | ecosystem: Environmental > Aquatic > Non-marine Saline and Alkaline > Hypersaline > Sediment... | reverse complement strand
TTTTTGTTTTATACTTATACTTTTGCCAAAGGAAGATCGCTAAAACTAATACCACCACTGAGGAGGGAATAAATATAAACAGCAATTGGATAGTTTTAGGAATTATAACCTTTATCTGAATCTCATTTGATTGATATTTTACTTTATTTAGAAAATAATGTTCGATAAATGCAGGTTTTAAGCTTATTAGTGCTTGGGATTTTGCTCTTATCTTATAAATGAAAGTTAAGCTTTCTCCGGAACTTAAGCAAGGAATGTCGCGAACTAAATTTCCTTCAATTAAATCAAAATCTATACCCGAAAAACTAATCGTGTCTTGAAGACTAACATTTCTAATGCAAATTGTGCCCCTATTAATAACAGTTATATTAACAGATATGATATCTCCAATTTCTATTTGACTTTTATCAACAGATTTTAAAATCGTTAGGTTAACTGTTCCTAGTATTATCGATTCTGATTTTTTGATTTGAATTATTCTTGTTTCTGAAGATTTAAAGTGATTAATTGATGGATATAAATATGCCTTCCAATCATTTTTATATAAAGTTAAATTAAATGATTGAATTTGATTGTGTTCAATTTTCATAAGAGTAAAAGAATGATTTTGAGGAATTAAATCTCCAAATTGATCTCCAATATAGAACTTCATTGATGAAATATTAAGACCCTCTATTCCTGAATTTTTAATTCTAAAAGTCAAATTAAAATACTCACCAATTTGAGGGCTATTCCTTGAGGAATTTACATAAATCTCAACTGTCTTTACATAAGGATATCGACTATTATAGTCAATAGGAGAGGAAAAAAATACTTCATTTGGTCTAGCGGTCAATAGACTAGAATTAAGATTAGCAACAGTTTGATTATTTTCATATTTAATAGAAACTGAGCTGATTCTTGCAGTGTTAGGGCTATAAAAGGAAAAATTAAGATGCTTTTCTGCATTTGGTATTAATTCAGGAATGATCTTGATTAACGTACTATTCTCAAGTATAAATTCATTCACCTGAGAAGGAATACCTGGAATTAATAATGTAACGTTTATATTATAGGCGATTTCGGACCCAATATTTTGTAAAATTAAGTGATAATTAAGCTCCTCTCCTGGATTACAATTATAATCATCCAAATATCCATATGCAATTATCGAAGCCATATTATAGGTACTTAATGTGATTGAATTTGATCTACGAATATACTCTATATTTCCGCTAAAAGTACTATAAATTATTCTTGAACCTAATACTTGATATAAATTGATATCCCGATAAGAAAATTGAATGTCAAAATTATCGATAGAGATATTGAAGCTAGAAGAATCCGATCCAATCATCCTAACTAAAATGCTGTGATTCTCTCTTTTTGAAGGGTCGAAAATCCACTCTAATGAACCCCGATTTCTCTCAAATGAGAATTCTAAAGTACTATTCGTATCGGAGCTTGAGAAATTGTTTATATTCTCAAAGACTTCAGAAGTGTAATTAAAAATTTCAAAGATTAAATTATCTGAAAAATCTGTTAAATTTATTAGAATTGATATACGATCTAAGGAGTTATTTTCGAAATCTATTGATGAGGCATTTTTAAAAAGAAAATGAATATCAATTTCATGATATCCTATGTATTTTTCCTCAGATTTAATAACCCAACTTTGATTATCGTTTTCTAAAGCCATTTGAGGTGAACTTTCTTCAATGGTTTCTCCAGAGATGATATATGGCAATGAAGGAAAATCTTCTTTTATGAGGAAGTTATAATTATAAAAGGGAGTAAAAGAATCATAAGCTTCGATGGAAAAGTTGCTGAATTCATAACTTAATTTGTCTCCATGATCTAAAAACCAATTTTCTTCATTCCAAACACTATTTTTATTTGTGAATGTGGTTCGTAAGTCATCTATGGAAACCCCAACAGCATCTAAAGAATCTAATAATTGTTGATGGGAAGTGGTCATTATATTAATAACTTCATCCATTTTTTCATTATATGGTAGAAGATTTGATATATTCAATAAATTTGGATAATAATAATCAATAATTCCAGCTCCTGTAGTATCAAAATAGAAAATACGTGGCTCTCCATCGAAATTAAAAAAGTCTTCTAATGAACTATATTGACCCGAATAGAGGACTCTTACGATCTCCCAAATAGCGTCTTCTAAATCTTGATCTAGACCAAGAAAAACGCCTGCGGGCCCTACAATAATGGCTATGGCATCCTCTAATTCTAGAGGTATCTCTGTTGGATTACCCCACACTGTACTATTACCTACATTTTCTGCAGTAATATTGAAAGAAAAACTCTCATACACACCATATGACGCATTGTTTCCAATTAGATCTTTTTTAATTATTATTGAAGATTCAGAATAATCACACTTATAGGAAATCGCAAAATCACTAACTGGATTTAAAATCCCAGTTGGTAAGCCTTCAAAACCCTGAAATCCAATGAGGGAAAGAAAATTTATGGTATCCATAGGGTCGTTAAGATTCACAGGTTTTACGTAATTTCGTTTAATTCCTTCATCATCAATCCAAAAGAGTTCAAAGGAATAATCTTCCAAAGACTCGACATCAAAATCAATTTCCGCGTAAAACAATATGGTTTCGAATTGTTCTAACAAAAAACTATAGAAATCATAATATTTTGGATCCATATCAGTAATTTCAGTACACATAATATTGATATCGATATTACTCATGAATGCTCCAATTAACGCAATAAATACTTTTTCACTTGGTCGTAAAGCATCTCCTTCATAATTTAACGCTTTCCATAAACTAAATTCATAATCATTTTGGTTAACTTGATTGATTCCTTCATCAGCACCTTCGTATTGAACCATTAGATTAGCATAACGAGATTGATTACTCAAAGATAAGGTCTCTGAAACTTCAGTTAATGCATCTATGATATTTCCGGTTTCCGTTTCATTTGTTCCTATTAAATCTGTAAAATTGCCAAATATTGCTGGATAATCCAATAATACACTACTAAATTGTTCAAAAATAGTTTCTACATCAAATGATTCTAAATAAGTTAAATCCAAGGTTTCCAAATTAAAGTCAATTTGATCCATCGATTTAAGAAAATCTTTTTCCAAAAGATCTAAGGAATTAATTAGTAAGAATGAGGAAGAAAGATGTTTTGTATTTACATATTGATCAGAGGTAAGTCTTTCGGTATCTAATGCTTTCCAATATCCATCCATCGGTAAATTTCCCGTGATTTCTCTCATATATACTTTCCAATCAGGAAAATAGCCTATAAATGGAAAAAAGTAAGAATTGTTTGAAGAAACTTGAATTAAATCGATCTCAAATTTTCTCTTTAAGATATCTAATGCACGTTCCGCTCTTTTTTGGACATCAGATTGTGTTAGATTCTCTTCATAATATAGGAAACCAGAGAAGCTGTTAAAGGTCATTCCAAATTGAAGCGGTATATTATTTTCAGTAACCACATTAGGGAAAATTTCTGGGACTATTCCATTAGAGACAGAAAAGTGGAGGTTGCACTTATAAAAGGCAGGATCTCTCGTATCAAATTGAGGTAAAATGCTCGTATCGTTTGAAAAGAACGATTGTTTTATGATAGATTTATTTCCCGCAACATAAACATCAATGTTTTCGGCGTATAAATCCGTTCCTGCCACATCATTTATTGACAAAATCTCTGCTTCGTTTTTACCTTCATATTTTTGATTTAGAGTGATATTCGTATAAACGTGATTGTAGAACGTAACTGATAAAAAACCAATGATTATTATCATTCCAATGATATTGATTTTTCTTTTCATACTTAGATCCAACTCTTACATAGTTTCTCGATATATTTGAACAATTTTCTTCTTTCTAATCTTTCTCAACAAAAGTCTCATTCCTATTAACACAAATATAATTGAAATTGTAAAGATTATTATCATATTAGAGAGCGGAAATGTGGGTAAATTAGGCAAATCACTTAAAGTATTGATAGAACCAGCTAATAATAATCCTGTAGTCCATCCTACAATAACACCCACAGTACCACTACTTAGCATTATAATTAGTGATTCAATGGTAAACAAGTTGTTTATCTCATTTCCTTTCAATCCTAACGTTCTTATTATTCCAATTTCCTTCTTTCTTTCAATAATAGTAGAATAAGATGAAGAAAGCAAACCAAATAAACATATTACGATGGTAGCATCTAAAGTCATGCTAAAGAAGGTATCTAAAATAAAAAACGTGGATAGCCCCCCTGATACACTCCTTTCTAAATTTATTATGTCAAAATCATATAATCTTCTATTCGCATCTTCAATTTGAGATTCAATTGACTGGGACGATGATAAACTGGTAGGTCTCAATTTGATAAAAATCTTATCAAGATATGGAATTGGGGGAATATCTAAGATATTCATGTAAGTATCTTTTGAAATCATTACTCCTCCCATAATTGCTGAGGAACTTGATCTTCCAAATTGATCTGAAAAACCTGGCATGGTTGCCACCACTCCAGCAACCACAAACTCATATATCTGTATCTCATCCCCTCTGTAAATCGTAATACTAACTAAGTCATTAAGTTGTAAATCTAAATTTACAGAAAGCCCTTCAGAGATAATACAAGTATAAGTCTCCATAAAATTAAATAAATCATTAAAACTGGTTTCTAAATTGCCTTGAGTAAATTCTATATATTCAGTTTTAATGGTTGATGGGAATTTTTCATCAATTCCAATTAAACTAATTTCCTGTGTAGTTAAACCGGCATAATCTCCGATCTCAGCTGAAAATTCTTGATCTTCATCAGCATAGATTTGTGTTAAATGATACGGACTCGCAATAACAGAGGAAACTCGCTCAATCCCATCTAATTTTAATAACTCCTCTTCAAAATCCAAGGTTAAAATTCTATTGGGATCTACTAAATATTCGGTATCAATGGTTATTTCTATATCTCCCCCTCCACCGAAACCACCACCAAAACCGCCTCCAAATCCTAATCCTTCAACCTCTTCAGGATCTAGCCAACCCTGTGTTTCAATGACAAGATCTGCCCCATAATTTAAATTAGCTCCTATAACCACTTGATCGGAGAGAAATGTAAATGCTCCCGATGTAAAAATTACAAAAGAAAAAGTGAAGGCGAAAATTAATATCGTACTCTGATTTCGTCGTGCATACCTAAAAATAAAGATTTTATATACTGGTGCTAACTTTTTGGAAAAAAATCTAAATATTTGGATGAATATCCGTAAAATTAAAGGCATCAATCCTAAACCCGCTAATGTCATCCCTATTAGAAAGATGATTAACAGCGCAATTAGCGTTCCTGAAATTAAAACGAGATTCATTGCGATAACTATTCGAGGGATGATAAATAGAACAAAAGCAGCATTTACAGTAAGAATTAATCCAATAATAATAAGTTTATAGTTTACTGTTGCACGTTTCTGAAGGTGATATAAAGTATCTTCATGTCGATATGGATGAATGGATTCGATCAATTGTAGTTTCATTACTTTTATTGCGGGAGAGATACTAACGATCAATCCAACACAAATTCCTATTAAGTAAGAAATGATAATCGAAAATATTGTAAATGAAAAGGTAACATTTCCGACTAATCCCGGAATAGATTCCGACACAATAATTTCAGCAAATGGAATAATGATATTTTGAGTTGCTAAAAAAGCAATAATAATCCCAAAGATCGTGCCAAAATTTACTAAAAGGAATCCTTGAACCAAGACTATCGCGAGATTGTATTTTTTCGTTGAACCCAGAGTCCGAAAAATACCGAATTCTCGTATTCTTTCTTCAACAGAGGTTTTTAGAATCCCATTTATCAATACGCCTGATATTAACATTGCAATCATAGATACAAAAACAAAAATAATAGTAATACCAACGCTTAAAAACTCAGCAAAGGCTAACACATCTAATTTAGGTAGATCAATGAAATATTGATTAATTCCTATTAAAATTTGTACCTCTCCAGCAAGATCTTTCACACGATTTTCAGAGCCTTCTAAATCACGGGCATCATAATAGTTCCCCCCTGAATCCAAAGTTAGAATTAAATCATTACAGCGCCCATAAAAAGTTTCATTTCCAAAGAGTTGATATAAAGTCTCAATATCTAAAACGATTAATGGACGATTCTCATATCGAATGGGCCATTTTAATTGAAAATCGAAAATTTGATCTACAGTAAAATTTTGTGTTCGAGATAAATATTGATCTCCATGCCATAGTCCCATTCTTATTTCAATGGTGTCATTAATCGCGTAATTGATAATATCGTTAAATTCATGATATATTGCGCAGTGATATAAGGGTAATTCATTCAGATCCAATAAATTATTCGAATCTGGCTTAATAAAACTGCCAAAACCTATAGAATTTTCTAAACTGAAATTTATGCCTGATAAAAGAACGGATTCTCTAATATTAGTTAATTCAGAAGTATTTTTTCCTTTTGAAACGTTTACATTGCCCCATAATTCCATTCGTGGGATAAAATTATCAACGTAACTCACATTTTCTCTAATGGAATCAATAAGAGGATTGAATTCAAAGTAATTTGAACGATTTACAGGTTCATTATTATAATGTCGTACATTTATAACCATATCTTGTCCTCCCGCATCAATACTGAGATAATCAATAAATGTAACTGAAATTGAATCTGAAAGAAAGAGGACTAAAGCTAAAAGAGCAATTGAGATCATAACTCCGATTATTGCAATAGTCGTTCTTACTTTTTGACGTAAAAGATCCTTGAAAGCGTATTTAACTATTAATTTTATATTAGACATCTATAATTAGATTTTGAATTTTGTTCATATTATTATTTATTTAGCTTTAAAAGAAGATCAATAAATTCCCTTCGATATATCCATTAATATTATTGTCTTCGATCAACTCCTTTAAAAGATCATCAAAATGTTCTGGTAAATTTAAAAGAATCGAATTTGGGATACTTGTTTTAATATCGTCGATTTTAATTTTAAGTTTTCCTTGATTTGCATAAAGATATTTGAAGATCATAGTTTTTGCCTTTTGTTTATTAATTTCGGCTTCCTTTTTACGACTTAGTTCCATTGCATCTGTTTCTTTTAACCCCTCAATTTTGCCCTCATGCGTTAATTTTCCATCTCTCATGTGAAATACACGAGTAGCGAACTCAGAAACTGCTGCATCATGACTCACTGCTACAAATGTTGCTCCTCTTCGATTCAAATCTCTAAGAAGATTTAAAATCATCACCCCTGTTTTACTATCAAGATCACCCGTCGGTTCATCGAGGATAATTAATGCAGGATCATTTGAAAATGCCCTTGCAATTGCTACTCTTTGTTGTTCTCCACCTGAAAGCTCAGATGGCGTATGATGTGCCCTTTCCTCCAAGCCAACTAATCGCAATAAGTCTAATGCTTTCTTTCTCTTTCCTCGCTTACTTAATTTACCTGAAAAATGAAGTGGGACCATTACATTCTCTAATGCAGTCATCTGAGGTAATAGGTTATAAAATTGGAATACAAACCCTATACGTTCTTTCCGAATTTCAGCAAGATCATTATCATTTAGCATTGAAATATTCCTACCTTCTAAGAATATTTTTCCTCTTGTTGGTGTATCCAAACCCCCTATTAGATTTAATAAGGTTGTTTTTCCCGATCCTGAAGGCCCCATGATATCTACAAAATCTCCTTTATCAATCTTCAAATCAACTCCTCTTAGTGCTGCCACAGCAGTTGTACCTAAGAGATAAGTCTTATGAAGATTCTCAACGACTATTAAGTGTTCATAATCCTTGCCTACTTGTTTTCCTTCCTTAACATCCTTCTTAAGTTTTCTCTTTTCATCACGGGAAGCGGTAAGTAATTCTATTTTTTGTTTTTTAATTTCTTCTTTCTGTTTTTTTTTTCTCCACTTCTTAAAACCTTTACTTAACTTACCTTTCCAAATAGCGAGTTTTCCCGTTTCTTGTTCATATTCCTCCATTTCAGGAGTTTTTCTTATTTGATTATCATTTGTCATAATAAATTCTCGTTAATGTGAAATTAAACATAAAAATGTAAACTCAAACCATTTAATTATGAAAAATTAAGATAATATTGCTATAATGTTTTATGAATATTCTTAGGATTAACAAAATTTGTATAATTTAATAAATATTAAGGTTCTAATTTACTAGAACATTTCTCTAACCATCAAATATCTAATAAGCTTACATTTTTTAAAAAGTAAAAAATCCAAAATTATAGAATATTTTAAAATTATCCCTTATTTATATTTTTTAATAAGAAATTGCAAGATTATCCTACTTAATTCTTTTTCTGCTTCCTTTTTAGATTTACATGGATTAGACTTCAGGTTATTGGGTACTTTAAGAAGGATTTTTCCATGTGGATCTCGAATCTGAGGCGCTCTTGCGATCCAATAAAGTTCATGTTGAGCTCCTTTCGCACTATAATCAAATTCTATTGAGGGAGTAATATTATATTTTTCCTGCAAAAACTCTAAAAGTTCATTTTTCGATAAATTAGAGCAGTCTGTGAGAATTTTATCCCAATTAGTAATAAATTTATCAATGATTTTTCTTTTTACGAGTTTCAAATTCTCATTGCTATCAATATAGAGAGCACCACAAACTGCTTCGAATACATCTGAAAGAATCGAAGATTTTTTTATATTCTGGTTTTTTGAAGCATAAATATATTTCCAAAGCTCCATTTCTGTGGCAGTTTTCATGAATGTTTGATTACTTTCTAAACATTGTTTAATTGTCGTTAATTTTCCGGGAGACTTTACATTTAATTCTTTATAAAGTTTTAGACTAAATATAAGTTTAATAACCGCATCTCCTAACGTCTCTAGAATCTCATAATGAGGAATATTAAATTCATTTCCTAATTGCGGAGTAGTTAATGCTTGTTTTAATATTGAAGGATTAGTAAAATTATAGTTAATATATTTTTGGAACTCAAGTAATTTATTTTCATCGTGTAATTTCATAATTAAGCACTATTATTTTTGGAAAAATTTAAAAATTTATACTAGCCATATCTAGTATATGAAACAAGAAGAAATCAATAAAGCCCTTTCATTTATAAACGATCTGGAGGAAAAACAGAAGGAAATACATGATTTATTATCTGAGTTACCAATTTCAACAAGATTAGATCTTTTGGAAGAAATCTCAAATGATGTTCTTGACAATAATACTACTCTCCAAGAATTGGGATATTCAAAAGAAAAAATGAAAGTCAGTGAAAAAGAGGGCGAAAATGAACCTCAAACAATCAATAATATTATTGATAATCTCATATCTAACATTAAAACTAATCCTTCGATAAAAATAATATATATAAAGCTTTTTCTCGACAGATTTCATGAGATTTCTGACCAGGATAAAGCCGCAATCCTTCAAGATGTTAAGGATGTAGATCCTGATAAGCTAAAAGACAAATTATTACCATTAGTATCTGTTTTTGAATTAGATAAATAATAGTTAAAAGAAAGAATAATTAACAAAAGATCTTGTTATACTTATTCATATTTGAACAAATCTAAAAGTACAAGTACATTTTTAATTCCCCTAATTTTAATTCGGAAGGTTAAGATTTTTGCAATCATGCTTCCCATTGAAACACTATCTCCAGCCAGAAGTTCCACAAACGTTTCAGTTTTAGTCTGGAGCAATCCATCCCAGCCTGCGTTTTTTTTCTTTATATTCTCTTTTGGTTTATTTTTTATTCCTTCAACATATATTTTTCCATGATCAATAACCAACAAGGCTGCCCATTTTCCATCTTTCGCGTTTAATAAGATTTTTAACTCTCTATCTTTAAAATCCTCTTGGAATTTCTCAATCTCATTTAGAGGTTCAACTTGTTTTGCAACAATTCCTGCAAAACCTCTTAATTTTTTCTTTTTTTCTTCAGTCATATATATCATATCTTAATTTTTTTGAATATGAAATTAATTTAGTATATATAATTTAAAGTTTTAATTTTTCCTAATTGAGCTAAATAAAATGCAAATGCTATGCTAAGGAAGAAAAAGTAGTCTAATACGTATTAATTTCATTTAACCATTTCAATAGCCATCTGCTTCAGATAAGTCAAAGAATTCTTCGTAGGCTTTCCGATCTTGGTCTGAAATTCGCTCTCCTCGTAAGCCTTCTTTCACGATTATAGGTGCGCTCTCCTTTTCATCATGTTTTATGGTTTTTACCAGTTTGTAATTCTCTCCTTTATCTAACTCAAATTCTATATCACAAGCTTTACAATATAGCTTTTTATTCTTAGGGATCAATATGTTGTCACAATTCGGACAGAAACGCATCCTTCAATATCACCTAATTTTTTTGAGTGTGTACTATTTTGTTCAAATATATTTGTATTAGAATATATTAAAAATATAAATCCTTTATAAATTTACTTAAAAATACCTTAAACCATAAGATTGGTCATCATTTACATATTTAAACTTTTCGAATTCTTTATTTAGGTGTTGATAAAGTTCTGATTATTTTATATAACCTAATACCTCTTAGAACAGCTCTATTTTTTGTTAAAATGACTATTTAAGAAAAATTAGTATTCCTGAAAACCAACGAATATAGCCGGTGGAAATTTAAGATTCAGTAATTTCACTAAATCTTGTCTTCAATTCTGCTAAATTAATTGGATTTTCTTCCATACAAATAACCTTAATATGCGTCAAACAATTCAAATCATCAATTTTTGAAATTTTGTTATGGTTGCATCCAAAATATGTTAAATTTGGAAAATCCCAAATTTTCTTAATGTCCGTTATTTGATTATAACTTAACTCTAAGTGTTCTAAGTTTTTTAGTCCACTAAGGTTTGGTATTCTATTTAGTTTATTTCTCGAAAGATCTAAACTTTCCAAACTGGTTAATGACTCTAAATAATTAGTTTCTGAAATATAATTTTCACATAAACAAAGAAATTTTAATTTAGTTAGTTTTTCTAGGTTCGGTATTTCACTTATCTTATTTCTTTTAAGCCAAAGCTCCTCTAAATTTTGAAGACAATCTAAACCCTCAATTTTTGAAATAAGATTTTCTTTCAACCATAAAACTCTTAAATTTCTTAACTTATCAAAACCTTCCATTTTTGAAATGCGATTATTATTAAGACACAGGACTTCTAATTTATTAAGATTTTGGAGACCGGTAATTTTATTAATCTTGTTATCAGATATGTCCAATACTCGTAGATTTGAGGCTGCTTCTAATCCCTCAATATCTAAAACGCTTTTAATATTTTTCTTATTCAAACATAAAGTATCCTTTTTGATAATGTATTCTTGATTATTTACGATAACAATCTTTTTACTTTTTTGTAAGTGCATGGATTCATTATTATCTTAGTTTAGGTTTTATTTATATTTATGGTATCCATTTCTAATTGGAAACAAACTCCATTCACTTAACTAACCAAAAGTGGTAGCTTTTAAAGTTATAATAGATTTTTTGATCAAAGAAGGTTAATATGGTACCTAAAAATAAAATTATTATAATAGGTCATCGAGGAGCAAGTAAAATTGCGCCCGAAAACACATTAAAAGCATTTAAAGAAGCAATACATTTAGGAGCTGATTGCGTTGAGTTTGATGTTCAAGAAACATTAGATAATGAACTAGTGATTATTCATGACTATGACACACTCAGAACTACCGGAGTAGAAGGCCTCGTTCAGGAGATGACTCTTGATGAGTTAAGAAAATTAAATTTCGGTGACAATGAGACTATTCCTACTCTTTCTGAGTTGATCAAACTAACTAAAGGTAAGATTTCTCTTAATTGTGAAATTAAAGTGGAAAATATTGGAAAACTAGTACTAGATACTTTCCAAGATTATAAAGTAATTGACTCGGTGATCATTAGTTCCTTTTTACATCAAGAATTAATAAAAATACAAAAAATAGATTCTAATGTTAAATTAGCGACTTTAGTCCCGGTTGAACCGAGTTTGCTCTCAGAATGGAGTTATAAGAAGAATGTAATAGATTTTACATATGAAAATAAGTTTTATGCAATTAATCCATTGTTTAAACTTGCTGATGAAAAGTTCGTTGAATATGCTCACGCGAAAGGGCTTAAAGTTTTTCCATGGACAGTTAATTCGGGAATAGCAATGAAGAGATTAATAAACTTGGAGGTCGATGGAATCATAACTAACGATATTTCTCGACTTAAAGAAGTTTTAAGCCGAGTTTAATATTATTTTTACTAAAATATTTTAGAGAGAGAATACTATTTCATTTAATTTTTTTAAATAAT
>Ga0180433_10008986_pt1 | contig 12316 bp, 25 predicted proteins | sample SS_ome_8_FD_132980 | JGI IMG/M metagenome (GOLD analysis project Ga0180433, IMG submission 132980) | Hypersaline lake sediment archaeal communities from the Salton Sea, California, USA - SS_1_D_1 metaG | ecosystem: Environmental > Aquatic > Non-marine Saline and Alkaline > Hypersaline >... | reverse complement strand
TAAATGACTTAGTTTATGTTTGTAGCTTATTTCAATTACTTTTCTTTTAGCCAAATGGTTTTTCATCAATGTCCTCAAATTTTACTCCAAATTGTCCTAGTGTTGTTTCCATTATAGTTGATAGTGTTTCAGGTTTAATTGCATTTTGTTCATACTTTGATTGAAAATGTTGTACTGTTTTAACAAGTCCTCGCTCTAAACTATACTTAGGTTTCCATCCAAATAGTTTCATTGTCGTTATATCTGCTTGCCATCTTGGTGATTCGTAATCTCTTCCGGTCTTTGTGATTCTTACTTTTGTTTTGTATCTTGTAATATCTGAAATTAAGTCATACACTTCCCTATTAGTTCTTTGTCTTCCTGTTCCTATGTTTATTGAATCTCCCCTAACTTTTGATATGTTTCTAATTAAAGTATCTATTGCAGTTAAGAAGTCTTCAATATATATCCAGTCATGCTTTGGTGGTTCTATTAAATCTACTGGTTTGTTATTAACTAGATTTCTAACGATTGTTGGTATAAGCCTGTCATCTCTTTCATGTTCTCCATATACTGAAAATGGTCTTACATTTACTATGTTTTTGTTAAGTTTTTTTGCAAATGCTCTTGATAAGTATTCTGCACCTACCTTTGTACATGAGTAGAAATTATCTGCTTCTAATGTATCTTTTTCTCTCATAACTGCGTTTTTCTTACCATATACGCTAGATGTTGATACGTTTATAAATGCCTCGTAGTCTACTTCTAGACTTGCTCTAAGCATTGCATAAGTTCCAATAAGATTTGTAATTATGATCTGATCAAACTCTTCTTGTTTGTGATGATTACCATAAGCAGCTAAATGATAAATGTAGTTAGGGTTAATTTCTTTAATATATTTTTCTAAGCTTGTAACGTCTTGTAATAATTCTCTTGGAACTCCTACTGACATTACATTCTTTTTCTTTAGGTGATTAACTAAATTTTTACCCATAAACCCATTAATCCCTGTAATTAATGCTACTTTAGGTTTCATCTACTCCTCCCATTCATGGCCACAACTAGGGCATGATAATTTTTTAATTTTTTTCTCTTTTGTTTCTTCTTCTAATTCTTCAGAAACATCTTTAACTAGATCAGATATTGGTTGAGGTTCTCCCATTGTTACTAAATAGTTTTCTATTGGTAGCGCTGACTTGTAAAAAAGTTCTGCTAATTTATCAGGATCATTTGCTCCGTAAGCTGAGTTATCAACTGTTGAGTAATGTAGCATTGCATCTTCTTCTGACTGAAACTTTGTCTTATTTTCTATCCCATTAACAAAAGCTGTAACAAGTTCTCCATCATTTCGTAGTGATATAACTGTTACCCATGCTTTTTCTTTTCCTAGTTTTCTGTAAGCTCTAAGTCTCATGTTACCGCCAAGCACTGTTCCATCATCTAGAACTATCATTGGTTTTATTTCTTCGTTTTCTAGATCTAGTACAAGTTGCTCGAAATCTTCTTCTTTAATGTATCTTGGATTGTGTTCCCAATTTCTTAGATCTGATACATTTGCCTTAATCTTATTGTCTTCTTTGTATAGTTTAATCACTTAGACTTTGTATCCTTTCGTTTAATCCAAAAGTAAATGTAGCTTTGGCCATCTCTGACTCTAGCATTTCTCTTATTTCTTTTAAGTGGTCTACTTTAGGATTTACTTTAACGTTATCTTTTTCTTTCCAGTTTTCTATTGTTAGACTTCCTGGTTCTAAAGATATTCCTCTTGTTGATAGAGCTTCTTCTTCTTTTTTTAGTAAATCAATAATTGTAATGATATGTCTTTGAGTTAAATTAATCATAATTCTCCAAACTCTAAATTTAATAATAAGTTTTTAATTGCTTCAGGTTGTATATTATCACCTGCGCATTGTTCGTATAGTCTTTTGTATGTTCCAGCAACGTACCTTAAATCTGTGTATTTTTGTATATCTGTATAATTACTTGCTTCGTATTTGTGTTGGTCGTACCCTGTTTCGTATCCATAATCGTATGCGTAATTTGCTAAGAATAGAAATCCTGATAATAGAATCACTGTAAGTATTATTTTATATATCATCATGTTTAATTTTATCAATTAAATTTTGTTTGAACTTGTTATATTCTTCTTCTGTTTCAAACATTGGTTTTGCTTTTTTTATTGCGTAAACTGATGCTAGAAACATTTCGTATAACCATGATATAGATCTTGTAGCTGTTACTTCGTATTGTTTGGAGTTTTTTCTAAAGCAGACAATTGTGTCGCCAATAAGTATATGAACATCTTTCTTTTTGTTAAATACTTTTCTTGCCATATCTTTTCTCTACCATTTTCCTAAATCTATTCGATCTAGCTTTATCTTTTTCTTCTATAACTTTTTCTAGAGAATTTGCTTTGTCGGCTTTGTGTGCGATTTTTAAGAGATTGTGATATTCCTCAACTGGAACTGCGTAAAAAGAGTTTTGCGGGTATTGATCATTGTAGACTAATGTTTCTTGATTTCTGTTAACCATTTCGTTAACAATCTTTTTCATTTGTGTTCTAAACTGCTTTGTTCCGTATGTGGGCATGTCGTTATTATACTAGATGTAATCTTTTAATCAATAACTAAATGTAAACTTTTTCTTCATTTTCTAGATAAAATCTTTTTGCTGGTAACTTATTCTGCCTTTCATCATAAGTTATAAATTTAGCATCTCTTTTATCAATTGTTTTATAGACAAGATCTTGTTCTGAAAATCTTTTAACAATCTTTTTAGCGCCTCTTATGAATGCAGTATTTATTACAAGGTCGTTAAACTTAATAAATCTAGTATTCCTAGACTCTGCCTGCATAATTTTGTTTAGCTGGTCTGTTGTAAATCTGTGTATTCCTATATCTCCGCAGTCTACTTCCCAATATTCTATGATAACTTTATTCTTCGATAACATATACTCCTCCTCTACTATTTGTTAATTTTTTACTTTTTAGAATATAATTTGCTTTTTCTCTTTTTACCCAATTAGATAAAAATGCTTTATAGTTTTTCTGTCTTTTACCTTTTGCATCTAACCAATTAATAGCTGAATCCCAGCAATCTACAACAAACTTGTAAGGGACATTATAATTTTCAGCAATTTCAGTCATAACTGTTTTATCAATTTCTTTTCTTTTGGAATATTTTCTTTTCTGTGGTGTGTGTAGATCAAAATCATTTTGATCTTCCTTTCTCTCTCTAACCTTACCTAACCTAACCTTACCTATACTATCCTGGGTTGCCAAGTGGTTGCCATGTGGTTGCCAATCGTCATTATTGTTGTCATTATCAAATAAACTATTATTATTTTCTATGTAATATTGGTTTGATGTATTAGTTCTTAATTTTGATAATTCTTTTTGATAAATAGTAGGTGTGTATCTGTCTTTTCTGATTTGATTATTAATAAGCCAGTCTCTTATTACGAATACACCATAAGGAAATTGTAGTAAAAAACCTCTACCTAAAAGTTGAGCCATATCATCGTGTGAGGTTCCTAACATTTTGGAGACTTTTGTAAATGGAACAAAACCATCATCATCTGCTTCCATTCCTAAGTGAAAATATAAATTTTGCGCGGTTGCTGACATGCTCAAAAATGAATCAGAGCTAATTATGTCTTTGCTAAACATTCTGCGATTAGCCATAGCATCCTTTCTTAATATCAATAGTCTCCTAGCAGAGCAGAAGCATCAAACATAACATCTCGTACTAGGAGGCTACTAACATCAAATAAGAATTTGATAAGTTATGTTTGATTTATAAAAACTATAAACATATAACAGATTAATTTCAATATGCTCATATATGTCAAACGTGCATTGCAACATATAAAAAATTGTGTAGAATATGAGTTGCATAATCCTATATTCATTGGGCAGGAATATGTTAACTAAAATCTCCCTTTGTTACACCTCAGGGAGATTTTTTATATGACAAACATGTCTAGATTTATATCCAAATTTTTATAAAATAGAGTTGTGAGTGGAAGGTGATCTAACGGCTGACTCCTTCTTAAATGCAATAATGTTACTTGAACGGAATTGATAATGTAACTTTGGCGCACACAGTTACAGAGGTATGGCGTGCAAATGAATGTCAAGTGTAGTTTGCTAACAACCAGCTCACACCAAATCCCTAATTTCGGTTAGGGATTTACTATATCTATTACTATATGATTATTACTTATCGGCCTCTCCCCTACTCTGCTATACATGTCTATAAAAGTGCATATATCAACCTTTTTAGGTGGAGAAGAGGGTACTCAGTAGGGTAGGGGAGTGTGGTTACATTATTTACTCATGTATTAGACGGGATAGGCTCAGAAGTTATTTTGCAATATAAATTTTTACCGAAATTCCTATCCCTAAATTATTATATATCATTCCCAATGTCTGATTTTTTTAGAGTAAAATTTCTTAATCAAATTATATTTTTCTGAGTTAATGTAATAAAGTTTTATCCAAGGATAGTCTCGTTGTACAAGTGCAATTTTTTGGTAATCGGATTTCTCCATAAAACCTTTAACTTCGATATAATAAAATCTCTTACCAAAACTAACTTTGAAATCAGGTACGTAACCTTTAATTTGAAATCTGTTTGGCTTGAAATATAATAGGTCGGGTTCGTATTCAACCGAGTCAAAATTTTTCGTTTTGAGGTACCGGTAGACATTGGCTTCCATTTTAGATTTAAAATATATTTTTGTGTCATTTCTATAACCTGCTTTCGCCGGGTATCTTATTCTATACTTTTTAGTTCTTATTTGGTCTTCCTGTTTTCTTAGTCCAAACATGATTGCATCTTGTGCATGTATATTTGTAATGAGTTTTGTTCTCTATCTTTATTTTATCAGTTTTAAAATTTTCATGCTCACAGACGTCTTTGCTTACAATTCCATAAACACCGTATCCAATCATTGCACTAGCAAGTAGTGAAAATAATGGATAATAATTTGTAACTATATAATTAAGAAAGTTCATTGCATTTTCTCCTGGTAAATTTATATATTATGCGTATTATACAGCAATTAATTTTGTCATATATTTGCATAATTGACACATAGTAGTAACTAGGTATACTTAAATTATTATTAAATTACCAGGAGGCCTAATGAAATATTCTCTGCCCCAAAATCTTAAGTTTAAAAAAATTAAGAATGTTAAACAATACATTCAGGACTGTGAGTACGAACTTGCTCAGCAAAAAATACTCAAGAACATGAATGATTGGTATATAAAAAATTATAGTAACGTTGAACAAACTAGAAAGGATATTCAAGATGCAATCGAAAATGCAATTTTGTCCTAAATGTGGATCATATTATAGTAAAGATTATGCAGTAGACCATGTATACGAATGCTACACTCAAACAACACGCACTGAATCAGGTACAGCTACATATAGAATTACATTACCAGGTATATATAAATTAATAGAATTAAATGCAATAGATCCTAACAGAGCTGCATACAAACTTGCTCGTTATGGACTTGGAAAGGTTAATAAATGAAAGCATTAGCAAAAATACAAAAGGAACTTAAAGCTCCTAAAAACCAACGTAACAATTTCGGAAACTATAACTACAGATCATGCGAAGACATCTTAGAAGCAGTTAAACCATATTTAGATGGTAAAGATGAGATATCACTTATAGTTAATGATGAAATAGTACAAATAGGAGATAGGTATTACGTCAAAGCAACAGCAGTATTAACTGATAAAGATGGTAAAACTGCATCTGCAACTGCATTTGCTCGTGAACCATTAACTAAAAAAGGTATGGATGACGCACAGATTACCGGAGCAACAAGTTCATACGCTAGAAAATACGCACTTAATGGTTTATTTGCAATAGATGACTCAAAAGATGCAGATACCAATGAACAAGCAAAAATAGTAAAACAAGCGCCAAAATTAAAATCTAACGCTAAAACACCTTCAGGAATACCAATGTATGACTTCACAGTAGAAAGTGTCGCACGTGGCAATAATGGGCCTTCAAAAGATACATCTGAACAAGAACTAGAAAAGTTAAGAAAGAAGTATTTTGCGATAGCATATAAGTTAGGTATGAAGAATCCCAAAGAATATATAAAAGAAAAGTTAAACGCAGCTTCTTTTAACGATATCTCAGAAACCAAGTTGTCAGCATTTGTCAAAGCATTGGAAATGAAAGTCAAACATAGTTGACACATAGTGTAACTTATGTAATAATATTTATAGTTAATAATTTAAGAAAGAAAGCCCAATGACAAACACACAAGCACAGCAATTTATAACACAGCTAGGATTACCTGCAGAAAAAATTAGTATTAACGAAATGTTTTTACAAATTGTTGATTACGCAGAAAGCCTAGTACACGAAATTAAAACATACAAGCATAACGAATTTATTGAACAACACTTTGGCGCACACGATAAAATAATGGTAGCAAGAGTATTAGTATCTGACATTGTAGATTATGCAGATACAATAGAAATGATCTACATACAAAAAGATAATCAATGGTATTACTATGGAGAAGAAGAATAAAATGAATAGAGACTACTGCCGAAAATGTGGAAGATACGTATATAACAAAACATTAGATTACAGTAAAAGAATATATGGTGAAGTGTATTGCTTTAACTGCCAAAAAGGTAAAGTAATGCTAAAAGAAGATGGAACGCCTTATACATGGAAACCAACACCACTTAAGGCAATTAAGGACAAAAGCTTTATTAAGTGAGTCCTTCATAGGATATTTTAGGTTCACTCTTTTACCAGGACGTGAAATATCCCATGAGGGACAGCACTGGGAGTAATATGACAGAGGTTACTCCCAACGTAATAATTTGAAATTAATTATGAATATACAACATTTATTTGAATCATATAGTAAAGCTTTTATTAACTGCGAAGATCAAATTAGTTTTCATCAAGCATTTTACAGATTATTTGCACTAAATGATGGAAACCACTTTGTATTACATGGGTCAGCTGTAAGATATAAAAATAAAACTATACTATTTGGAGATGATGGTTTAAGTATAGGTAAAACTACCGCTTCATTAATGCTAGATGGTGAATATATAGCAGATGAATTTGTTGTATATCACAACGGTACTATTTATCCAAATAGATTTTTCAAACCTTTTGATAAGCATTTAGGTTTTGTTGAGCCTAAAAAATGGTTAAATAATCCGGTAAAACTAGATTTAATTGTATGTCCATCAATAGGGGATGATAGTATATCTGAACTTAAAGGCAATCTTAAACAAAAAACTCTTAACTCTACTGCTTACGCTCATTTAATTAAACTTAAACATCCGGAGACTGATAGATACTCTATTATCACAGGTTCTAAAAATAAACATCCTATTGATATAAGCAAATACCTTAATAATTACAAAAACTTTGAATGCGATATACCTGTATACAAAATGACTTTTAGAAAAGATAGTAATATATCAAATTTATTGAAAGGAGTTCTATGATAGAACACGTTTCTGCAGGTGGGGTTTTATACCATCAAGATAAAGTTTATTTAATTAAAAAAATAGAAAGGGATGAGTGGCAACTACCTAAAGGCCATGTTAAAAAATACGAAACTATACAGCAGACTGCAATTAGAGAAGTCCAAGAAGAAACTGGTTATGTAGATGTTCTAATAACAGATCTAAATCCAGCAACTACAGAGTATACATTTGAAAAAGATGGTGAAATGCATTATAAGATTGTTTATTTCTATGAAATGCAGGCAAAAAGTTTATACAGATTAGAAAATACGCAAGACGAAGGAGAAGGTTTAGATGGTGAATGGGTAGATAGAAGAGAAGTCATTAATAAATTATCTCATTCAAATGAAAAAGATATTTATACAGAAATTGAAAAATTATAAAGCTTATATTGGAATTGGTGGAAGTGGTTATGAAGGTAATGACATTGACCTTATTTGGATTCAACCTACGTTAAAATTTGATTACATTAAAGAAGTTAAACAAGAACTAGAACACATTGCAAACAAAAGAGTAAGTATAACACCTATGACACAGTTAATGCTTACCAACAAAAATACATGGGGACACAAATTTATTGTAATGACGTATAAAGGGATAGAATGGGTAAATATTCCACCAGTATTACCTAGCGTTAGTAGAGAAGAGTTAAAAAATATGGTTAGACAGAGATCCGGAGAAACTCTTAATAGGTTCTTAAGAGCTTTAGTAGAAGATAAGACACAAGAAAAAATAAATGAATTGTTAATTCAAGAAATTGTAATGTTAACCGATTAGATTCTATAAGGAGACAGAGATGAAGAATCTAGTAGTTATAAAGCCAGGGTATCTTTGGGTACTCGAAGAATTACTAGGACTTGCTAAAGAGCATCAATTAACTCTTATAGCAAGTAAAGAAATGACTTTAACTACTGATCAAATACGTATTTTGTATCGTGATCAATTAGAAAAAAGTCATTATCCGCAGATTGTGGAATACCTTATATCAGGTTCCGTTATTGCGCTGGTTTTTGTAGGCGAAAATGCCGAATCAAAAATCAAACAAATTAAGGGAAAAACTTGGTCTGGTATAGGAATCAGAGGCAAATACGCAACTGATTACATCCGCAATGTTATGCATTCGTCTGATGCGTTAGATTTTGACATCGAATCTGCTGTCTTTTTCTCGCAAGACGAGTTGTAAAACAAGGGGAGAAGTTTATACTTCTCCCTAGTACTAAGTTGAAAAAATATATGAAATACAAAACTAAAACATGCGAAAGATGCAATGAAAAATACACAGGTACTGCAAGTTCTAAATACTGCATTACTTGTAAAGATGTAATAATTTCTGAGCGAAAAGTAAAATATTTTGCTCAAAGAAAGGCTAAAAAAAATGCAACAAATAATTAAAAATTACTACGGTATATTTGCCTTAATATCTATATTAGTATCTTTTGTATATAACTATGCACTTAATTTTACATTTATGGTTAATAGAGTATACTCAGCAACTTTTTTTAGGGGAATATATTACTTTATAGAATTTAATATGATTTCAGCAATTAATACAATTATAGGTGCTGTAATAATTACCGGATTATGGGGAACATTGTTTTTACCTATATATCTAGCTGTAAGGTGGTCATTAATTACTATATATAAATTTTTTAAAGGTACGTTGTAGTAAAATAACGACATGAAAAAGAAACTGCCCATTACAAAACTTAAAGCTAAGGCCTGGAACTTGTTTTCTAGGTATATAAGATACAGAGACTGCTACCAAACAACAGGAACTTATGACTATGGAGTTTGTTACACGTGCGAAAAGCAATATCCATTTAAGAAACTACAAGCAGGTCATTTTGTAGATTCTAGAACTAAACCTGTACTATTTAATCCTGACATAGTTAAAGCGCAATGCATGGGTTGTAACGTGTTTAAAAAGGGTAATAAAGACTTCTACACCCCAAAAATGATTAAAGAGTATGGTCAAGATAAAGTGTTAGAGTTTTTAGAACTAAGACATAATAAAGATAAAACATGGAGAAGGGAAGAATTGTATAAAGTTATAGAAATTTACCAAGATAAAATCCAGGAATATGAGCAACTTGCTAGAAATCATGTCTCAGACTAGAACTGTAGACGTACCGGTTTGGTTAATAATCATAATATCAGTATTAAGTTCTAAAGGATTATTCAAATGAAATACTTTAAAAAGATAGATTATTTATGTTTAGGAGTGTATATATCTGCACTAGCTTGGAGCATACATGTTGATAAAGTTTATGCAGCACTTCTTGGTTTTGCATTGTTTCAAATATTTCCATTAATGTATTTACTCAGAAAACATGGGTATTTAGATATGAAAGATGAGTTAGGATTGGATGCTACAGATAAAGCAGAAGAATTAGCAGATGAGCTGTTTGTGCAGCCCGTTAAAAAGTTTCTTGCTAAAAAGAAGTGGGTTACTAACCTAATTCTGATACTTGTTCTGAGTTTTGTTGTGATGGTTTTAAGTTATTGGTTGTTTCCGAAGATTTTAGGATTTCCCTCTTTAAGTGAGATCTACTAAGTATATAGCTAACTATAGAAAATAGAGCTACAACACCAGCAATTACATCTTTAGCTAGTGAAACTATCATATCTGTATCTGATTCAGGAATTATTCCTGAGTAAACGAGTCCTGCTATAACAACAGGCAGCATTGTTACGTAGAACTCGCTTGTTTTTACTCCAGGTTTCATTGTTTATTTTAGTCCTAATTTACCTTTTAATTCTTCTAATACTGAAGAAATAGTTTTTACTTGTTCAACTAATTCTGCACTAGGTGTTTCTTCAACAGTAGGTTCTACTATTTCAGCAACTTCCTCTACTACAGGTTCTTCTACTACTGGTTCTTCAACAACAGTGTTAATTTCTGCTTGTATAGAAGCCATTTCTTTTCTAACATTTTCTAATTCTTTAACAAGTTCGTCTTGTCTTGTAGCAAGAGCGTTAAAGTTTTCTTGTAATTGTTCTTTCATATTATTATCCTTAAAATTATTATCCTTTTTTTCTAGAAAATCATCTAAGTTAGGTATTATATTTGTACCACCGGCCCAAAAATAGTTACCCTTAGCTGATTTCCACCAAAATTGTGTATTAATTTCATTATATTCTAATCGCTCACCTTTTACAAAGCCAACAACTTCAACTTCATTGTTTCGTTTAAGCTTTTTAGATCCTGCTAAAGGATATATCTTAGAGGCTCCTGATCTTACATATAAAATATCTACCCAATCTAATACCTTAACTTTGGTTCTGTATGGATATAATTTCTCTTCGGTCTCTTTGACACCTCCCTTCTCACCATAAGTTACAACATCTTTTATAAATTGTTCATGATCCCATTGTCCTAAAGGGTCTGACTTATTGATAGGGTCTGATTCCCTATGCATAAATACATGACCTCTATCCATTGGTATATCGTATCTTTGACAAATATCAGCAACTAAAATAACTGCTGCGCTATATTGTTCGGGAGTGTATTTGTGATTTCTGTTGCCCTTATCTTCCATTTCAATACCCAAAGTAATAAGGTTAGGGTTAATACCCCAGTTATCTTGAAGTAGGGTAGGAGCTTTATCTTTATTAACTGTAACTTGTCCTGCATGCCATGCTGCTGACTTTTCTTCTACAGTAAGTACAACATCTCCTGTATCTGATATGCAGTAGTGAGCTGAAACTTTACTAGCTGGATTTCTAAACCATGAAATCGTACCTCTTTGAGTTCCGGCCATAGAGTGCATTACTATACCCTTAATCTTGTATCCTGATCTATCGTGCCACTGGTTTATAGTTGTAATATTTTTTTTAATATTTAGTGTCATCCTAGTTCTGTTCTTGAATTTAATTTCTTCTTTAATTTTACCACTTCATTATGAACTGCGCTTAGATGTGGATGATTATCCTTATTCTTAGCTGCCCATCTTATATACATTCCAATAAAGAAAGCTACTATATTAGCTATAATCCTTACGTCTGCTTTTGATGGTTTAAAGAAGAATTTAAGAACGTAGCCAATTAGCGGTACTAAGACTACTGCTATGGCTTCCTGGATTATGTTGTTCATACTTAACATAGTTACATTATACAAACATTTCTAGTTGTTTGTATTTTACCTTTTTCTTTTTGTTTTTTTTCGCTTTGTTTTTAGCCATAATATTAATATGAACAAATTTTGTACCTATTAATATTTACTCATTATAGTATGTTTTTGTCAAACTTACTCAATGCCTGCTAATTCTGCTCCTAAGTTTGCTATGTTTTCTGCGCCAAGTTGTGTAAGTAATCTTCTCATCATATCTGTTGCAACTTGTACTCTTTGGTTTTCAGGTATTGCTTGTAAAGCTCTTCCCATCTTTGGAACTTGGTTTGCTATTATTGCTACTGCTTTTTTATTATTAAGCAGTTCAGGAATACCTATAGATGTAAGAATACCAGTTGCTACTGTTACCGGATTTGCTGTTGAAATACCTGCACCGATAATACCTCCGCTTGAGTTAAGTCCTATTGTTCTAAGAAGTCCTACTGGCAATGTTCCTGTTCCTAAGTATTTTTGTGTATTTACAATATCTCTAAAAGAGTATAGTTTTCCTAACTCTTGTCCAATGTCTTTTAGTGATCTACCTGCATCATCTGCAAGGTTTGCGTTATCTGCTGCGCCTCTTACTATATTTGTATATATGTCTCTTGCTATCTTATCAGATCCAGCTTCAATACTATCTTTAGTAAATGCTGACTCTGATATAAGCTTGTCTAGTGATTTTCTTAAGTTATT
>Ga0180433_10008985_pt1 | contig 12316 bp, 16 predicted proteins | sample SS_ome_8_FD_132980 | JGI IMG/M metagenome (GOLD analysis project Ga0180433, IMG submission 132980) | Hypersaline lake sediment archaeal communities from the Salton Sea, California, USA - SS_1_D_1 metaG | ecosystem: Environmental > Aquatic > Non-marine Saline and Alkaline > Hypersaline >... | reverse complement strand
TTAAAACCAAAAGAAATTGTCAAAAAACCCTACTTTCAGGGAAATCCAATGATTTGGTCTGACGCCAAAAGAAAATGGTATGTAATAAATGACGTCGGAGACTGGCTGGAGTTTGCCGGCAAAGAAGAAGAAATAGAGTGGCGAATTATGAAATAATATACAAACTTAAAAAACTATGAAATCTGATTTAAAAATTATTTTTATCGGAACGCCGGAATTCGGCGCAATAATTCTGGAGGGAATGATTAAAGGAAAATATAAGCCAGACTTGGTTATTACCAATCCCGACAAGCCCGTGGGCAGAAAAAAAACAATCACTCCCTCGCCGGTAAAACTGACGGCTGAAAAATACAAAATCCCGATTTTGCAGAAAGAAAAAATAAAAGAGTGCGAAGAAAAAATTAAAAACTTGAACCCCGGCTTAATTGTGGTGGCGGCTTTCGGCGAAATATTGCCAAGGGAAATTTTAAAAATTCCCGAACACGGCTGCCTGAATGTCCATCCTTCTTTATTGCCGAAATTCCGCGGTTCCTCCCCTATTCAATTTGCTATTTTAAACGGAGAGAAGAAAACCGGAACCACTATAATTTTAATGGATGAAAAAATGGACCACGGCCCGATTTTAAACCAAAGAAGCACAGAGATTAAAGAGGTAGAAACGGCTCTTGAACTTCGGAAAAAATTGGCTCAACTCGGGTCATCCCTTTTATTAGAAACCATTACTCGCTGGACGAGAAACTTAATCGAGCCGAAGCCGCAAGATGACGGGAAAGCAACTTTTACTAGGGCGCTTATTAAAGAGGACGGAAGAATTAACTGGCAGAAAACAGCAGAAGAATTGGAAAGAGAAGTAAGAGCTTTTTCTATTTGGCCCTGCAGTTTTACTGTTTGGGAAAGAAGAGACGGAATAAAAATAAGAATTAAAATTTTAAAAGCAAGAGTATATAAAGTAAAAGGAGGTATTCCCTACTCCATAGGTAAAACTTTGGTTGTTCCTCAAAACGAAATCGGAGTCCAGTGCGGCACGGGCCATTTTGCCAAAGGCTTTAAAGGAGATTTACTGGTAATTGAAAAATTGCAGAAAGAGGGAGGAAAAGAAATGAGCGCTGAAGATTTTTTACGGGGCCATATAGATTTTATCGGAAGCGTTCTTAAATAATATGTTGTTGCATAACGACCTAAAAAAGGGAGTAAATTTTATTTTAAACGGCGAGCCCTACGAAGTTTTGGAATCGTCCCTCGTATTTAAAGGCAGGGGCAGTTCGGTGGTTCAGACAAAGGTTAAAAACCTGGTTTCGGGAAGCGTACTTTCAAAAACATTCCATCCTGGAGATTCATTTGAAGAAGCAGATATTGAGAAAATAAAAGTGAAATTTTTATATCCCCATCGGGATAAATTTTTCTTTTCAAAAGAAAATAATCCCTCTTTTCGTTTTGACCTGCCAAAAGAAATTATTGGAGAGGGTGTTAAGTTTTTAAAACCAAACCAAATTGTAGAAGGAATGCAGTTTAAAGATAAAATAATTAACATTTCTTTGCCGATTAAAGTTCAATTGAAAGTAGTTGAAGCGCCACCGGGAATTAAAGGAGACAGAGCCCAGGGCGGAACCAAAGCGGTTTCTTTGGAAACCGGTGCCAAAATAAACGCCCCTCTTTTTATAAAAGAGGGAGATATTATTGAGATAAACACTGATAAGGACGAATACGTAAGAAGGGTTGAATAACTATTTGTTTTTTCTTTTGGCTTCGGCTTTTCTTACTTGGACTTCCGACATCCCGAAGTGATGGGCAATTTCATGCCAGACGGTATTTTTTACAATTTCCTTTATCTCAATTTCCGTTTTCGCTACCTTTTCAATCGGTTTTTTGAAAATAGTAATTTTATCGGGCAGAACCTGGCCGTAGTGCCATCTTTTTGTTTGAGGAACGCCTTCATACAAACCAAAAAGCAGAAAACCATTTCTTATTTTTAATTTGCCGAGTTGTTCTTTTGTAGGTAATTCTTCAACAATAATATCTACGTTTTCCAATTTCTCTAAGAATTTCTGGGGAATTGCTTTTATTCCCTCTTTTACGATTTTTTCGAATTTTTCGTTAGTCATTTAATATAATTTAAAGGGCCTCTGCCCTTATTCTAAAAACCGCCTCAAGGCGGCTTTCACATCTATTTACGCTTTTTCAATTAAAAGCTTATTGACAAGTTTTTCATCTGCTTTAACAAAATCAAATCCGGGAAGCTCTTCAAGTTTTACCCAAGTTACTTCGTCGTGAACCGTTAAAAAAGGCTTTCCCTCTAAAATTTTGCACCAGAAACTAAAAAACCGATATTTTTTTCCGTCGGTTCGGTTGTAATCATGTTCGTAAACCAAATAAGACTCTTCAATTTTTATTTTAAGACCCAATTCTTCTGAAATTTCCCTGCGTAAACAATCCTCAATTTTTTCATTCGGCTCAATTTTTCCGCCGGGAAACTCCCATTTTTCAGCCCACCCTTTAAATATTTGATTTTTATTTCTTTTGGCAATTAAAAACTTATTCCCCTCTTTTATAATCGCCACAGTTACGTTGATATAATCTTTTTCGGAAGACATATAATTAAATAGCTAACTAACCATTTTTTCCTTAATGATGAAAATAAGAAACATTCATTTGTGAAGTTTTTTTATTTCTTCCTTGAATTATTTTTTTTCCTATTTTTCCTTTTTAATTTTCTATCAAGCCGTTTTCTGTTTGCCCATCCTATACCCATTTTTTTTATTTTTTATTATAGTTATGACCTTTTTAAGTTTTATTTGGTTTTTAGTATACGGCAGGCAGGGGTAATTCGGATTTTTTTGGCGTGTCTCACCGACCCGTCTCGATCGGGACTGTTTTTAGCTAAAATGAGACAAATGAGACAATATTTAAGGGTGTCTCACGGTGTCTCATTTTTTATCTTTTTCCAACTCCTCGCCCCGAAGAATCCAAAGAAGCCGAAAAAACCGAAAAATCCGTAAGTAAGCGTTGGAACCAATCCTAATAAGCCGAGAAGTCCTATCCAGCCCAGCTTCCATAAATCTTTCGGTTCACCCTTTCTGAAATAGGAAACGGTGCCGTAAATAACGGAGATGACAAAAGAAATGGCAAAAACAAAAGTTAGGATGAAAAACACCGGCTCTTCAATTTTGAAATAAGCGGAAATGGCATTATGTAAAATAATGAAAATGATACTCAGCCCGAAGAAGATATAAGTTGTCTTTGTCTGTTTTTCCATCTTACTCTACTTTACCAAAAAACCGCCCGAATGGAAGTGGCGGAAATAAAACGAAAGAGGTTAAACCTCTTTTATCTGGGCTCCCCTGAACCCCACGTGGTTCAGTGGTTTCATGGCTCCCCAGTTCAAAGTTTATTATAATTCTAGAAGACAGGGATTACATGGCGGGATTGAAGGTGAAACTGACAGAGATTAAGCAATTCTACAATAATTTACGTCTATCTTCTTCTTTGGCTAGATGATGTTTGAATCCGTCTTCGGACTAAACTTTGACTATTTTAAAAATTTTATTATCTTTTTCCCTCCGGTCGTATTCTTTGATAAACTTGCCCCTCTCGTTTGACCGCCAGTGTAAACAATGATGTTTTTGTTTTTTGGCAGATGCCATCTTTTCTTTCTTCTTGTACAAATAATACAAGCCTTACCGGACCTTACTCTTGGAACTACATATTCTCTGACAAAATCAATCATCAATTTTGGTGTATACATCTGATTATATAAATTATTTTTTAATTTAAAAATTTTTGAGTGATAAGGAATGAGTTCTAATGTAGCTATGTTTTTTGACACAAAGGATAATGCATCTATGTAAGAGACAGACTTGGAATGTGAGACTTCGTGTATTATATCTCTTAATTTATTCTCCCAATATTGGCCCCCTCCATGCCACAAAAATCTAGGATTTAGATAAAAAAATGGAAAGCGATTCTTATTTAAATTCTGTCTTATATTTTTAATCCCTTGTTAGTCGCTTTCCTTTTTAGTATCCTAACCATCTTCCTAGATATATCAGAAGCAGAAACTTTATACCCTTTTTGTGCAAGACCAATAGCTTGTATTCCTGTACCACAGGCACAATCAAGGATCGTTTTGACTGAATTTGGCCTCAAAATGCCATCCAATGATAAAGCCTCTAATCTCGTTAATCTGTCGACGTTATCGAATAGTTCATCGAATCGGGAACCCATGCCCCCATAGTTCCCCTGATCTTTTTTCTTTAAAATCATATTTGATTAACAAAAACAATTAGTAATAAATGGCATTTTTAAGTAGATTAAGCGTTTTAAGTTTCTTAGGATGGGCTTTTTTAAACTCTCCTTCGGGATGAGGACTAATAAGAATTACTTTACCTTTTCCAAATTTAGAAAAAGCAATAGCTCCCAAGTTGTTTTCATAATTAGCCACCACAGTAACTCTTTTTTTCGGAATAATAATTGGTCCGTTCCGATACCAAATATTCAATTCTCTTGGAGAACCTTGAGTTAAACGATGTTTCTTTAGCTTTATTTTTCTTAGTCTTCCTGGTCTCCTTCTGGCTGTTTCCCTAAGACACCTAACATTGATTATTCCCAAACCTCTTGCTTTAACTCTTTTGCCTTTTCTTAAGATAATACAGTCTTTTGAGGCAAAATAAACACCGCCACAAATACCAATATATTTCCCGCCTTTAGAAATAAATTCTCTAATAATCTGATAGAAATTATCTTTGCTTAAGCTTGATATATACTTCTCTGTTATTCCCCCGGGCATTAAAAAGACCTGGAAATCATTAAGTTTTTCTTTAATTCCTCTTTTATCTAACTTTACATAGGATATTTTAAGCATTCTGAAAGCAGATTCTACATCGGGGATACTCTGAGTGCCGGGTCCATTGTAAATGGCTATTTTATTCTTTTTCATATTCTTAATTCTAACAAAAAATCGTCTTCTTGACGATTCTTCTTGACGATTAAGTGTGGTGTATAGACTATTAAAATCCTGAGTTTCCCTCATCTGAATCCACTAATTACTTAACGAACTGTTCATTGAAAACAAAATGCTCTATCTGGAAAAATAAAGAGATTTAAGTATAATAAAAATATACAATTGAATATGCCTAAACTCCGCTTTCACGGAGCATGGCACAAAAACCCTCGTAGGTATCAAGCTCGTCGTCAGAGCACCTGCGAGGGTCATATCCCGAAAGGGGTATGGGTGACCGCAAGGTCATCGCTGGCGGCGAGCTTTATGTTAACCGCCAGTCATATAACGAAAGGTCGCAGAATAATTAAATAGAGATTAAATATGGCCGACGAAACAAAACCTAAAAAACCAATCTGGAAAAAATGGTGGTTCTGGTTAATTGCTATTTTTGTGATATTTATTATAATCGGGGCTAGCGGTGGAGAAAAGAAAGAAGAAGGAACTCCAACAACTGGCCTGCCTACCCAACAAGAAAGTACTCAACAAGAAGGCACTCAACAAGAGAACACCGAACCTCCTGCAGCCCAAATAACTTGGCAGAAAATAAAATCTTGGAATGGAACGGGAATTAAAAAGACGGAAGCATTCACAATAACTGGTGATCAGTGGAGAGTTAATTGGAAAAATCAAGGCGGAGATTTTGGAGACGGAATACTTCAGATTTATGTATATAGAACCGGTAGTGATTTTCCAGAAGAATTATTAGCAAACACAACCGAGGTCGGAAGTGATACTTCTTATGTCTACAAGAGCGGAACATTTTATCTGGATATTAGCGCAGCTAATACAACCTGGGAAGTAGAGGTAGAAGAATTAAAATAAAAACTAAAAACCCCGTTCGGGGGTTTTTAGTTTGGTAGATTTTTTAGTATCTCTCATCCTCTTTTTTATTGAATGATAGAACGAGGAGAAAGTTGAATCATTTGGGCGGTATAACTTCCGTCGGAATTTTCTTCACCGGTAACCGTTATTTGTTTACCAATTTCAAGATCTTCTACTGAACCCCCTGTTGTTTTAGATATTTGAGTAGAAGCTGAGAAAAAGATAATTTTTGAGCCACCATCCGGCATTTTCAAAGTTATACTCTGCTCGTCTTTAGCAATAACCTCGCCATTTAGAAATCCACCGTTAGATCCTCTTCCAATTCTCCCCTCAAAAGCTTCTCCTATATTTCCCTGAAAAAGTTCCTGGCGTTGTTCTTCGGATAAGTTTTGGAAATTCTGACGGGAAAAATCACCAAAAGAGGTTTTGCTCTGGCTATACTTTATTCCGCCATAAAATGCACCACCGCCCACAATAATTAATGCAATAATGATTGGTAATAATTTTTTCATGTTTTTGACCTTTAATTTTTATTCATAACGCAACGCCTCAATAGGATTTAGCTTAGCCGCTTTTTGAGCAGGCCAGTAACCAAAGCCGATCCCTATGCCGGCAGATACGCTAAAAGCTAAAACAATTGAAAATAAAGAAATTTTAGTAGCGGTATCCGTAAAAAACATTATCCCGTAAGCCAACGTGCCTCCTAAGATTATCCCAAAAACTCCACCCAAAAAAGTTAGCATTACAGCTTCGGCTAAAAATTGAAAGGTGATATCCGATCTTTTGGCTCCGATAGCTTTGCGAAGGCCGATTTCTCTAGTTCTTTCGGTTACCGTGGTCATCATCATGTTCATAATGCCGATTCCACCAACAATCAAGGAAATTCCAGCAATAGCTGCCAATAAAATGGTCATTGTGTTGGTTATTGAAGAAGCAGACTCAATAATGTCTTCCTGTGACATCACACTGAAATCGGCTGTTTGGGGATCGCCAATATTATGGAGTCTTAAAAGAAGATTTGTGATACCTGACTGAACCGAAGCCATCATTTGAGAACTTTCTGCTTGTACGCTAATTGTAGAAACAGCATCCGAGCCTGCTAAAAATCTTTGAGCGGTCGTTATGGGAATAAAAATTATATCATCCTGGCTGCCAAAACCCGTACCTCCTTTGGCTTGAGTTACGCCGATCACTTTAAAGTTTATACCGTTAATTCTCACTGTTTGGCCCAGAGGATTAACATTCTCGCCAAAAAGATCGTCTCTAGTTGTCGGGCCCAAAACCGCCACCTTCGAAATGGAGCGGACATTTTGGTCAGAAATAAAAGAACCTAAAGCTAGGGCAACATTCTTCACTGCAAGATAAGAAGAAACCGTACCTACTATTTGGGTGTTAGTATTCTGACCTTGGGTTACAACCTGATACCTTCTGGAAACTTCTGGTGCCACCGCCGAAACCCCGGGGACTTCTTGAACTATAGCTTCTGAATCTTCTATGGTTAAACTTTGAGCTGTACCTCTGCCGGCTGAAACTTGAGAAAAACTTCTTTGGAAACCCGGCATTACTGTGATTAAATTAGAACCCATTGACTGAATACTTGATTCAATGGAACCAGCCGCTCCCTGGCCAATTGAAATCATAGCGATAACAGAGCCAATACCAATAACGATACCTAAAATAGTCAGACCCGACCTGACTTTATTAGCAGAAATAGCAAAATAAGTTTCTTCAAATAAGTCGGTAATGAGCATAACTAATGATGATTAATAATATCCTCAACGATTTCCCCATCTTTTAGAGAAATCATTCGCTTGGCCTTTTGGGCAATATATTTTTCGTGAGTAATTAAAATGACTGTTCGGCCCTGCTTGTTTAGATTTTCAAAGGTTTCAAGAACAATCTCACCAGTTTTGGTATCAAGATTGCCGGTAGGTTCATCAGCCAGAATTAAAGAAGGATTATTCACTAAAGCCCTAGCAATAGCCACTCTCTGCATCTCTCCCCCCGAAAGTTGATTGGAAAGGTGGTAAAAGCGAGCTTCATCTAAACCCGCACTCAATAGAGATTTCTTGGCGATTTCTTCTCGTTGGTCTTTTGAAATATTAGCATAAGTTAAAGGTAGCACTGCATTCCGCAGAACCGTAGCTCTAGGTAAAAGATTAAAAGCTTGAAAGACAAAACCGATTTTCTTTTTCCGAATATCAGCTAATTCATCATCGGAAAGATGGGAAACATCTTTTCCTTCTAAGAAATACTGACCGTTAGTCGGAGCGTCTAAACACCCTAAAATATGCATCAAGGTTGATTTACCAGAACCCGAAGGTCCGATAATGGCTACAAATTCACCCTCTTTAATAGAAAAAGAAATGCCTTTAAGCACCCTAGTTTCGATATCGCCTGTTTTATAAACTTTGGTGATATTTTTAACTTCTATCATCTTAATTTATCTACTAAAACTTCTCATCTGCATCATCTGAAATCCCTGTGTTTGAGTCTGGGTAGTTTGATTTTGTGTCGAATTAATGGCCGAACTTACAACGATATCTCCCTCTTTAAGACCTGAAACAATTTCGGTAGAAAAATCATTTGAAAGTCCAACTTCTACGGTCTGCAGTTTCGGCGAATCTGACAAGACTGCCCCCGAAATGTTAGCTAGTAATTGCTGGCTTAATTCTTCATCTGCCTCCACCAATTCAACATAATAAGAACTTCCTTGAGATTTAATAGCACTACTTGGTAAAACTAAAACGTCTTGCTTGGCTTCGGTAATGATGTCTGCGGTAACGCTCATCCCGGGCTTAACTTGTTCTATGTCGGTATCAAAAGTAATCTTTATTCCGTAACTTACCACCCCCTGAGAAACTTGACCAACCGTATCGACCTCTAAAACCTTTCCAGTGATGCTTATATCCGGCAGAGCGTCAAAAATCAAAGTTGCCTTCTGGCCGGCTTTTACATTAGCCGCATCAATTTCATTAAGGCTTAGTTCGGCTATTTTCTGTTCGGTAATAATATTGGCAACCACCGCTCCGTTAGAAACAGAATCGCCATTTTTTACTTTAACTTCAGCAATAACACCACTGAAGGGAGCATAGATATAAGAATTTTCTAAATCTTTTTTAGCTGTAGCTAAAGCATCTTCTTTTTGCTGAATGGTAAGTTCTTTGGTTCGGACGGTCAGTTCATCGGGAACCTCTTTAAGTTTCTCCAGCGACAGCTCTTTTTCTTCTACCGACAAATCGGCATCAACCAAAGCTTGCCTATCGTCCTTTAAAGAATTCTGGACGGAATAAAGAGTCTGTAAAAAACTATTTGTTTTTGAGTAGTAGGATTGGAGGTTTGTTCGATAAGTAGTTATACCGCTATAAATGCGCCTGTCGTTAGAAGAAAGATAATCGACAACGAAATCCAAAAGATTAATCTCGGATTTCATGGCTTGAGATACGGCTTTAATCGTATCTGTCGTTTGATCTAATAAGGCTTCTATTGTTTGACTATCCGCGTAATAATCGGTATTTTTATAATCTTTCAAGTTCTGGTCATATTTTATCCTTGCTATTTTATAATCATCCTCGGCGTCTCTGATAAAAATATCTAAATCAGCCCTACTTATAGGATCAAAAGAATTTACATAAACGGTTTTGTTCCAATTGTAATCGCTAATCGCTATTTCGCTTTTTGCTATGTCGTAACCGTACAAAACATCTCTGGCTGTTGTAACAATCGTCGGTAAATCAAAAAAGATATTGGTAACACTATTAAAAGCATCTTTTAGACCATTCTCAATTCCTTCTTCTGCTTTAATTTTTGAATCTTTGGCTTTAGCCAAAGCATTTTCTGCTTGAAATAAATCGAGTTCATCAGGGGGGCTCAGTAAATCATTTAGGTCGGCTTGAGCAGTTTCAAGTGCAAGTTGAGCACTGACCACTGCTTTTTTTAAATTCGTGTCGTCTAATTTAGCGATTAATCCTCCCTTTTTTACTTGGTCGCCATTTGTAATATAAAGATTTAGAATCTCTCCACTTATCTCTGCCTTAATATCTGCTTCATTTAATGAGGATACTTGACCACTGCCAGAAACGGAGACAATAAGCGTGCCTTTCTCAGCGCTTGCTAAAACATAACGCGTTTCTCCTTCATCACTCTTGATTGTTTTATAGCCAAAATAGCCTCCCAAAACAAAAATCAATAAAAAGAGAATAATAATTTTTTTCTTAAATATTTTTTTAAACACAAAATTCTAAAAAAATTTCAGGCCTCCCTTCCGCTATTTTTTAACAGAGGCCCAAAATTCTTTTTTAAAAACTAATCTTACCAACCGAACCCTCTGCCAAAGCCCCTAAAGCCGTGTCCAAGCATTCCACCTCTCACACACTTTAAATCAATTCCCTGTTCTTCGGCCCAAGCTTCTATTTTTTCTCTCATTTCCTGCATTTTGGCTTGTCTTTCTTCAAGAGAAAAATCTTTTAAATCTCCGTACTCCTCCCTTAATACCTTAAGAGCTTCTTTTTGTTCGTCAGTAAGTTGAGTGCATTTAGGCAGGCCGAATTCAGGCATTTCACCGCTCCATTTTTCTTCAAAGCGGGCTTGCATCTCCTGCATTCTTTCTTCTCTTACTTCATCAAAAACCTCCTGTACTTCTTCGGGGTTGAGACCGAACCTCTCAACGAACTTCTGGATAATGATAGAGAAAGGACCACTCCCACTTTCGGCCTGGGCGTTTACCACGGCTACGCCGCAAAGACCGAGAACAGCAATTGTTATCACAGAAAGAGTTAAAATTTTCTTCATATTATTTATCAATTATCTCATCTCATCCGACCTTTCTACTTATTACTACAAATAATGGCTCATTTTATTTCATGCATCAAAAAAACTGCCGGAGAGAAGCAGTTTTTTAGATTCGATACGATTATCTGTCCGGCATTATAGGCATACGATGCGGAATTAACATATTGCGCGGCTTGGACGGGCGGTCTTGCTTGAAGATTTTGAAATTATCATCAATTTTACTGACGCCGGAGGCCTGCACCGTACCATTATTCCTTTCCCCTAAAACCACTACCGTATCTGATTCTTTAATACCTGTCCCAAATGGAAAACGGGTTTCGGAATCGACAATAACTTCTAATATTTCTTTATTGGGTGTCTCAATGCGGAAACCGTTATCTATAACTTCGGAAACAACTCCCCGATGCACATTCTGGAATTTTGGCACGCCGAAATCGCGGTAAAATTCTCCCGCGAGCGGCAGGCGTCCCTCTCGAGCTCTTTGAAAAAGATCCGGGTGAAACTGCGTTTTATTAATAATAAAACTGCCCAAAAACACAAGTACAATAATGGCTATAATAGAGTAAAGGATGGGCCGGCGATAAGAAAAAGCGAAATGTTTAACCAGTATTTCCAACACAACAATTAAAAGTATGGCTACTAAAATTAAAAGCCAGGGCATGGAAGTAAGAAAAATCCCTACCCCGCGAAAGCCAAATCCCGGTAAGAACATAACCCCACTTGCCCGCAAGGAAAAAGCAATAAAGCTGATCAAGTACAAAATAAATAAAGCAACGGTGATAACGCCCAACACAAACAAAACGGTCTTTAATACAAAGTAAGCTTTAGGCTTCATGTTAATCTGACCGCTTTTTATCTTATTAAGCACTTTCTCTGCTATAGAATTTTTTACTTCCTGATTGTTCATAATTTCGGAGAAATTATCTTTCTAATTTGTATCCTAATTTCTCAAAAATAGATCTCATTATTTTTTTTGCTCTTTTGATCCTTATCCCAACGGTTGAAATTGGAATCCGCATTATATCGGCAATTTCTTTGTAGGGTAAATCTTCTAAATAATATAAGATAATCGGTTCACGATATTTCGGCTCCAATTTATCGAGACAATTATCAATCATCTTTTGCATATCTTGGCGGTTTATTTCCTGTCCTAAACTGTTATCGTGAAGTTCGTAAGGGAGAAAAACATCTAAATCAAACAGCGGTAAGGTTCTTCCCCTTCTCTTTTTAAGAACATTGACTAGTTCATTGTGGGCAATGCGGTAGAGCCACGAGGAGAATTTCCTGTTTGTATCAAAACTTTGAATGTTTACGTAGGCTTTTATGAAAATTTCCTGGATAATATCGTTTATATCTTCGTTATCAGAAAGAAACTTTCTAGCGTAACGTACCATTTTTTCCTTGTAGCGGTGGATTAAAACTCCGAATAAATCAATATCGCCTGCCCGAATCAAGGCGACAACATCTTCATCCGATTGGAAAGGATTCTTTTGCTCCATTTAATTACTACAACAAAGATATACTTCTTATTTCATTAATTCCGTATTTTATACTACCAAAAGTCACCAAAATAGCGATTAGTTGGCGATGTTTTGCTCCGAACAAAGTTCGATGTCCTAGACGGGTACCGGAATAGTTTTCTCGAACTTTTCCAAAAATGTGAGGCGGATCGGTCTCTCGAACCGCGCTCAAGGTAGCTGCGGGGCT
>Ga0180433_10008984_pt1 | contig 12317 bp, 9 predicted proteins | sample SS_ome_8_FD_132980 | JGI IMG/M metagenome (GOLD analysis project Ga0180433, IMG submission 132980) | Hypersaline lake sediment archaeal communities from the Salton Sea, California, USA - SS_1_D_1 metaG | ecosystem: Environmental > Aquatic > Non-marine Saline and Alkaline > Hypersaline > Sediment... | reverse complement strand
GATCGAGAACCGCCATGCCGAGCATTCCGCCGAGAGCGCCGGTCTCGAGCGCCACGCCGGCCTGCGTAGCCGCGCTCTTAAGCACGCCGACAACGCGCCCAGCCTTCGCATGTAACTGCTCGTAGAAACCGTCGGCTTGGCAAAGCTGCAGCGTCGCGATGCCGGCTGCCATTCCTAGAGGATTGCCGCTTAGCGTTCCGCCCTGGTACATGGGTCCCAGCGGGCTGACAAGCTCCATGATGTCCTTCGGACCACCGTATGCCGCAACGGGCATCCCGCCGCCAATGACCTTTCCCAGGCATGTTAGGTCCGGCTTGACGTCGCAGAGATTCTGATAGCCGCCCCACGCGACGCGGAAACCAGTCATGACCTCGTCAAAGACTAACAGGCTGTCGTGTTGATCGCAGAGTGTACGCAGACCTTCCAGAAAACCATCGCCCGGTTTCACAAGACCCATGTTGCCCGCGACCGGCTCGACAACGATCGCCGCCACTTCAGCGCCGTGTTCGGTCATGATCCGCTCAACCGCACTGAGGTCGTTGTACGGCGCCAGGAGAGTCGTTTGTGCGAACGAATCTGGAACGCCGGCTGAATCTGGCACACCGAACGTCGCCGCACCCGAGCCCGCAGCAACCAGCAGCGCGTCTGTGTGTCCATGGTAGCAGCCGAGAAACTTGACGATCTTCGCGCGACCGGTGGCGGCACGGGCGAGTCGCATCGCGCTCATGCACGCTTCCGTACCGCTGTTGACGAAACGGACCATCTCGATACTCGGAAAAGCGCCGACAACGATCTCCGCCAGCTCCGCTTCCGCCGCACAGCACGCGCCGAAGCTCAGCCCTCTGTTAGCCGCGTCACAAACGGCCCGCACCACCGTGGGATGGGCGTGGCCGACGATGGCCGGCCCCCACGTGCCGACCAGATCGACGTAACGGTTGCCGTCGACATCGAAGACGTAAGCCCCCTCAACACGCTCGATGAACACGGGATCTCCGCCCACGGCACGGAATGCCCGTACCGGGCTATTCACGCCACCCACCAGCGTTGCACACGCACGCTCATACAGGGCGGTGGATCTGGGACGTCCAGCATTGCCAGACATAGTCATGTCAAGACCTCAAAACGAATGTAGGCCGTTCGCGACCCGTCGACCAACACGCAGGTTCGACATTCAACGATCGGCGAACGTCCTATCCAGTCTAACGCGGTTCTGATTGAACCGAAACACGTCAACCTGGCTCGCTGCCCAAGCGAGCTCAAGCCTAGTCTCCGTCAACCGGATCGACAATCCAAAGGGAGCATCAATCAGTGTCGTGCCGGTCTCTGACCGCGTCAGCGTTTTGTGTGTGAGTCGCGTTCGAACGGGCATTCGGGCGTTATGCTTTGGAAAGCCCCTCCCGGACGGCAAAGAGCGTGAGTTTCACACGGTCGTGTATATCGAGCTTGGACATCAGATTGGAACTGTGGCGATCGATAGTCTTGACGCTTAGACTCATCGTCTGAGCGATTTCCTTCTTGGCCATCCCCTGCGCTATGTAACGCAACACATCGAGTTCCCTTGCGGTCAGGGTGGCTGCTCGGGACCTGGACTTGCTGGTTAGCACTGCCCCCTGCGAATCGATCGAGATTCGGTCGCGGACCTCCTTGGAGAAGTAGGATCCTCCGCCGGCGACCTTGATGATGGCAGCCACCACGTTCTCAGGAGGTTCCTGCTTTGTGAGGTAGCCCCGCGCCCCAGCCGCAAACGCCTGCTGAACGTAACCGTCATGCAGAAAGGCGCTAAGGAAGATTACATTCGTCTCTGGGCTGATCTGGGAGATAGTCTTCGCAGCTTCGAAAGACGACAGACCGGGCATGTCTATGTCGAGCAAGACGATATTCGGCCTGCACTCGATGACCTTCTCGACGGCCTCATCCGCGTCAGAGGCGCTTTCTACTGCTGAGAACCGTGGCTCCGTTCGGAGACGCTCGGAAAGCGCGCCACGCACCAACGCATGGTCGTCCACTACGAGAATCCTGATTCCCACAGTCATGACCTGTCTCCCTTCTGCTCAAACGGTCTCTCGATCGCCAAGAGCCGGTCTATTCGATGGGAACAGAAGATGCTCCCACTCGACTGAAAGGGCTACACAGCCAGTATCTCCAATCCTCCCTGTGCAAGTCGCGCGGCAAAGCGTGCTCTACCGACCTCGTCGTGTGGGCAGAATCGACGAAGCCAAAGTCAAGGCATGCTTGCGGACACATTATCTCCGTGCCGGATCAAGAACCAGCACCTTCACCGCATCTGTTCCACCGCCGGCCGGCTATCACCTTGCTGAGATGCCCACTCGAACAACGGGCCGGCCTTACTCCTCCCTGCCAAGCTCCAAAGCAAGATATGGAACGGACGGTTCCCGTCAGTAGCCGTCCCCGATGAATATCCTAACCAACATCGAGCCTACCTTCCCGTTGCCTCAGTGTCTAGGAATTTCTGCTGTGGCCGTGTCAAGCGTTCGAGACAGTCAGGGATTCTGTGGACGCGGGCGCTGCCATGCGTATTCCCATATTCAATCGTAAACGTGATAATGGAGAGACACGGGAAAGTGGGCGGATATAGTGGGCCGCAAACAGGCATGAACAGAGCCTGCACCCGCACGGGAAGACTTGTTCCGAAACTGACACCCAACTGGTAGACTTCCCGGGAGAGTCTGCGTCAGATTAGGAAGGGCTTATCGTGCACATTGTACGCCACGTGCTCCCGTGTTTAGCCATGTTTGTCCTCGCGGGTGCCCAAGCTGGCACAGAAGCTCAAAAGTCGGGTGACGAACTGAAGAAGATGCCGGAATGGCCGGTAGCCCTTCGCCTTGCCCCGATCTCTGGCTTCGAGAGTGACGATGACTATCTGCGCGCCGTTCGGTGTAAGGTAGCCGATCTCTGTAAAGAGGAAGTTGCGGCGACGGATCCGCTCATTGAGATAGACCATCGTGTAGCCGCCGCGAATCTGCTTCTCGGCAAGTGTCTTGAACCCGCTTGCAGCGCGAAGTTCCTCGGCATCGCAAGCCCGGTGAGTGCAAACCAAACACGAAGCACGTTTGAGGAAGTTGACGCGGTTCTTGCGCACGCCGATGGATTGGTTCTTCAAGCCGAAGCGGGAGGAGACTCGTCCCCGGGGCGCCTGCGTGAGATCGCCAGGCAGGTGGCAACACTACGCACGTTCTCAGATGCGCTGCGGGTCTACTTGCTGATGGATGCAGAGGATGATGTCGAGCGCCGTGCAAGGCACGCCGCAGCCAGCCTGTCCGTCTTGTTGGAAGATGCCAATCCGGAAGTGGTTGCTGCGGCTACTTTGTGGCAGGCGCGTTTGCGAAGCGTGAGTGCGAAACCCGCCCGGGCGCTGACGCTGCTCGATCCACCTCTTGCGAGACCGCCATCGGGGACGCTGCGGTACTCGTTTTTCGCGCGGCTGTTGTCGTGCCGGTTGATCGCCGGCGGAGGAGGGTATGGGAGTGCCACGGCGCTCATGATACAGATGGAGAAACTAGTCGACGAGTGGTTCGTCGATGCTGGCGACAGAGCCGATGCTCGCAGGACGATCGCTCTTGTCGAGATTCAGATATTGCGTGACTGGCGGAGTGAGCTCAACTCTCCCGACCACGGCGAGGAGCGCACATGGTGTGACGAGCGGATCGACGTTCTTGTGCGACAGCACTTCGCCACCAGCCAGACGGTGCTTAGACTTGATACGGCGATTCCGATCATCAAACTGCCGGCTGGGGAACGAACCGGTCCGCAACCACCGCAGATGGATGACAGGTGATGTGCACGGAGCCCGACCGGTACATCCCTCGGGGTGGCACGGGAGAACTTGTCTGCCAGTGGGTAATTGGAGCAAGCACTCCGGCAAGCAGTTGCGTGCCCCTACCGCCCGACCAGGGCATTCGCATCTGAGGAGCGACACCCCGGCCTATCGGTCGGAAACGCAGATACGCCCGTTCGGAAGATGTCTGTTCGACCGTCGTGATCCGCGTTTTCCGGTTCGCTATCACAGCGGGAATCCATGCGCGTTTGGCCGGTCTCGAAGCGCTGGCAAACCAGTGTGTGGCCCCCTTGACGCTCCGGGACGCGCTACTATGCTCTGCAGTTCGATGGGTTTTTGATGTTTCCAAAAAGTAGTGAGAGCAAGCACAATGCAAGACATCCTGCGCAAACTCGGTATTGAAGGCGTTAACACCGGCGGTTTCTGCGGTGAATGGGTCGGTAGTGGCGAGGTTATAGACTCGATTTCTCCGATCGATGGCAAGAAGATCGCTTCTGTCAAACAGGTAACGCCTGACGAATACGACAAGATCGTCGCTCGGGCTCATGAGGCCTTCCTCGAGTGGCGCAGCGTGCCGGCTCCAATACGCGGCGAGACCATCCGCCAATTGGGTAACGCTTTGCGTGAGGCAAAGAAGGAACTCGGCGCCCTGGTGACCTGGGAAATGGGCAAAATCCGTGCCGAGGGTGAAGGCGAAGTGCAGGAGATGATCGACATCTGCGACTTCGCCGTTGGTTTGTCCCGCCAGCTCTATGGCCTCACGATGCACTCGGAAAGACCGGGCCATCGGATGTACGAGCAGTGGCATCCACTGGGCGTCGTGGGCGTGATATCGGCGTTCAACTTCCCGGTGGCGGTCTGGGCGTGGAACAGCGCACTCGCAGCCGTTTGCGGCGACTCGACATTGTGGAAACCATCGTCTCAGACGCCGCTCACCGGAATCGCCTGCACCAAGATCGCCGAGAAGGTCTGCAAGGCCAACGGTGTCGATCCGGCCATCTTCAGTCTGATCATCGGTCCGGGGCGGACCGTTGGCGAGAAGCTCCTCGCTGATCGGCGCATCCCTCTGGTCTCCGCAACCGGTAGTTGCAGGATGGGTTATCGCGTGGGTTCGGTAGTCGGCGAGAGGCTGGGCAGGACGATTCTGGAGCTTGGCGGCAACAACGCGATCATTGTCTCGCAGGATTGCGATATGAAGATGGTCATTCCTGCGATCCTGTTCGGTTCTGTCGGCACTGCGGGCCAGCGATGCACGTCGACTCGCCGCATCATCGCCCACGAGTCGGTCCACGACGCGCTCGTTGAGAAGCTCGTCGGCGCGTACAAGCAGGTGGCGATAGGCGATCCTCTGAAGGAAGGCACGCTGATGGGGCCGCTGGTCAAGACCCAGGCCGTCGACGACATGATGAACGCTATCGATGCTCTCAAGAAGGATGGCGGCAAGGTGCTTTGCGGCGGAGAGAAGCTCTCGGGTGAGAAGTACCCGGGCGGCTGTTACGTCACGCCGTGCATCGCGTCCGCCAAGAACGAATACAAGATCGTGCAGGACGAGACCTTCGCACCGATTCTCTACATCATGAAATACGGCACGATCGACGAAGCCATCGCGATCCACAATGACGTGCCGCAGGGACTCAGTTCGGCAATGTTCACGCTGAATATGCGGGAGGCTGAGCAGTTCCTGTCGTGCCGCGGCAGCGATTGCGGGATTGCCAACATCAACATCGGAACCAGCGGTGCTGAGATCGGTGGGGCGTTCGGCGGTGAGAAGGAAACCGGCGGCGGTCGAGAGTCCGGCTCTGATGCCTGGAGGGCCTACATGCGTCGCCAGACCAACACGATCAACTACTCGACCGAACTGCCCCTCGCCCAGGGGATCAAGTTCGACGTGTAGCTACCGGTGGCGAACCACGTTGCCCTGTGGAATCGGTTTTCCAGTGCCTTTCCTCGGGACGACGGGGCGGCGCGCGGCACCTGCCGCAGTTCAAGCCTGGAACGTGAGTTCTTCAGGAACACAGAGTATGACCACACCCCACAAGCGGGTGTGGCCTTATTCTGTGGCATCTGGCCGGACATGTGTTGCCGGTGGTTGCCGGGGTTTGCGGGTCACCTATAATGCCGCTACCGACAAGCAGTGCGGAATCCGGACAGCCTTGGCGCGACAATCGGCTGGGGTTCTCCTTGCTGTTCTGTTCGCCGCATCCAGTCGAAGGAGCATCATATCATGCAGCAGGACGCGAATACGGATAACACAATGGGGTGGGTGGAAGCCAGCGGTTGCGCGCATATCTTCCGAACGTTGCGGATGGCTGTCAGCCCGGGGCAACTGGGAATCGCCTTCGTTTCGATCGCGCTGACTTTGATCCTCGGTGGCGTGCTCGATTTCCTCTGGTTGCAAGCCGGCGCCGGCGTCGAGCGCGATGCGATCGAAACCTACATGAGAGGTGAATCGGCTGTCTTCGACATGGAGCAGACCGCCGATGCGGAGGGGGCTCTTCAGGATGCAGACACCGACAAGCCCGTGGACGCCCACGGCGTCTTCGACGTATTCTGGGCTCATGAGAAGGGCGCAGCGTTGGGTTTGTTGGAGGCGTCGATTCCGTATGCCTCTCGGGTAGCCCGATCGTCGGCGGGTCCGGTCGCCATGCCGAATATCCAAGAGGGCACGATGGAGAGTCTGCGCCGTCTAGCGTACGGCCCCTGGTGGATGCTCAGGACTCACTTGGGGTACTTCATTCTCTTTTCTGTCGGAGCCCTAATTATCTGGTCTTGGGGCGGCGGGTCGATTTGCCGAATGACGGCGCTGCAATTCGCCCGCGAAGAGCGGATCACTGTCAGCGAAGCCCATACCTTCACGCGCGGGCGGTTGTTCAGTGGGTTTGTAGCTGCTCCCTGCATCCCGCTCGTGCTTGTTTTGATTGTCATGCTGCTGCTTGTTGTCTGCGGTTTGGTGTTGCGATTGCCGATAGTAGGCGACCTGCTTTCCGGTCTGGGGTTTTTTCTGGCGATTCTGGGCGGGCTTGCGAGTGCCGTTTTTGTGATCGGGATCGTTGCTGGCGGACCCTTGTTTTGGCCCGCTGTGGCTGTCGAGGACCAGGACGGGTTCGATTCCTTCGCTCGGGCGCTGAGTTACGCTCTGACCAAACCGTGGAAGACCGTTCTTTACGGCGCGATATCGCTGGTGTTTGTGGGCGTGTGCTGGGTCGGTGCTCATCTGTTTACCGTGCTGGCTTTGGCGATGACCAGGGCTGGCGTCGGTTTCGGCACGGCGCCTTTTGGGTTGTGGGAACATGAAGGCGTAAGCAAGCTGGACTGGGTCTGGCCGGCGACGGAGGCTGGGCGCCTATACACGCCGCCCGACTGGAGTCAACTCAGTTGGAACTGGTGTTTTTCCGCCCTGATGATCGGTTTCTTTGTTCTGATGGTCATCGGGGTGTTGTGGTCGTTTCTCGCTTCGATGTTCTTCACAAACAGCACGGTCATCTTCTTTCTCTTACGCCGCGACGTGGACGGGATCGACCTCGAAGACGTAGCCGTCGATGAACTCGCGGAATATGAGGACCTGCCGGACTGCAGCGGAGAACTGGATACACCAGAAAAGAGCGGATCAGCCATCCCCGAACCGGTGTCTGGATCTTCTGATCAGCAGGGGACAGCGAGCGACCCGCTACAACGCGCGGGCACACTTCCCACGGAGGATGATAAACCGGCAGAACAGGACTCCGCCCCTAAGGAAGAACCTGGCGCGGCGGACCGGTCAGAGACGGACGATCGCAAGGAAGACTGACACCTTCTCTTCTATGTCCTCAGCGCAAAGAGGCCTCGTGGACGGCGCGTTTGATGGCGTCGCAGACTTCGTTCGGGCAGGCGATGGACTCCCATTGGCCCAGTGGGCCTTCCTGTGGTGTGGTCTCGAAGGATATGGTGCCCAGGTGGGTTATCTTCTCCAGTGGAGAGGCAGTCAACGAGGCGTTGCAGATTCCCTTGAGAGGGCACGAAGAGACGCGCGGAGCCCGCACGCCCTGAATGTTGATGAGCCGGCGATTCGTCAGCATATGCCACGTAGGCACCCAACGTACGATGGCAATACCCAACCGAACGCCCACGATCAGGAAGATCATCTGCACCGTGGCGGTCATTGACAGACCCGGAAGGGGAAACTCCCGCCACAAGACGACGGCAATGAGCGCCGCACACGTGAGCAGGCAGGGCAGAGCGTCGAATACAGGCCTCCACATCGAAGGCTTGATCGCCAGCAGGATGATCTCTCCGCCATCGATGACATGACGTGGCACCGCGATAGGACCAGTAACCACGTCGGTCGAACCGGGAGGGGCTTCCACCTCGGGAGAGGCGCACTGCGTAACTGCCACACGCCGTGCGATCATCGCCGGGTGCGGGCTTGTCGTTCTGCGCTTGCTTGTAGGCAATTGGTTCATTGACCACCGTACACTTCGGGTTTGAGCACGGCGACGTATGGCAGGTTGCGATACATCCCGTCGTAGTCCAAACCGTACCCGACCACAAACTCGTCCTCGATGTCGAACCCCACGAAATCCGCCTTGACGTCTGACGGTGCCTTGCTCGGTTTGCGAAGCAGGACAGCCGTCTTGACACTGCTGGGTTGCCCCCGGCGAAGCTCGGCTGTCACCAGACGGAGCGTGCCACCGGTGTCGAGAATATCGTCAACGATCAGCACGTCACGACCTTCAACATCAAGAGGGCGCTCGGTAAGCAGCATGAGGCTGCCCGGTTTCTTCGTCTTGCCCCGATAGCTCGAGACGCTAACCAAGTCGACTCTCAATTTCATCGGCAGAACGCGTATCAGATCAGCCAGGAAAATGATCGAACCAGACAGGATCGTCACGATTGTGATTCGTCCCTCGCTGCCAGTGTAGGCACGGGCGATCTGGTTGCCCATGTCCGCTACTTGGTCCGCGAGCTCTTGCTCGCCGATGAGCACTCTGTCGATGTCGCGCTCCATGCGAACACTCCGAACCGAACCGCGACCGTGAGGGGGCGGCCCAGAAAAGAACCGTAGCACCTTGCCGGGAGACTTAGCTGCATCTAAACCGCCTCGATTCCCGGTGTTTCACCCAGCGTGGCCAAGACGCCTCGCACTGGGCCACAGTTCAGCCGCATCAGCCCGACAAACCCGCCGGCTGAGCCGTCACGTTGGCGAGCATACGCTCCAGCGCGACGATGGCAAGGCGTTCGACCTCTGGCGGGACGTTGATCTGGTTGACGACGCGCCCGTCGGCCAATTCGTCGAGGACCCACAGCAGATGTCTCAGATCGATCTGAGACATCGTGGAGCACAGGCAGGAAAGGCCACCAAGCACGTGGACCGAGCGGTCGGTGTGGCGATTCGCCAGGCGGCTTACGAGGTTGATCTCCGTCCCGATAGCCCACCTGCTGCCCGGCTGGGCGTCGTTGATGGTCTTGATGATGAACCCGGTGCTGCCCGCGAGATCGGCCTTTTGCACGACGCTCCACTCGCATTCGGGATGAACGACGATCTTGCACTGTGGATCGGTCCGGCGAAGCTCGTCGCAATCTTCGGGCGTGAAGACCATGTGCACCGAACAGTACCCCTTCCACAGGAGCACTTTGGCGTCGCGAACCTCCTGGTGTGAAAGCCCGCCGTGTTCCAGATCGGGATCGTAAATGGGCATCCTGTCGAGGGGAATCCCCATGGCGTAAGCTGTGTTGCGGCCAAGGTGCTGATCCGGAAGGAACATCACACGGTCACCTTGCTTGAACGCCCATTCGATAACCGCTCGGGCGTTGCTGCTCGTGCAACAGGCGCCGCCGTTTTCTCCGCAGAAGGCTTTGATGCTCGCCGTGGAATTGACGTAGGTGATCGGGACGACCTTCACGCCGCATTCGCCGGTGATGAAATCCCACGCGTCCAAGACCTGGTCGATGTCCGCCATGTCAGCCATGCTGCAGCCGGCTGACAAATCGGGCAGGATAACCTTGACGCGGTCATCGGTGAGGATGTCGGCGGACTCCGCCATGAAATGCACGCCGCAAAAGACGATGAACTCGGCGTCCCTTTGTGCGGCGCCGATCTGCGAGAGCTTCAGGCTGTCGCCGTCGAAGTCAGCCAGACGGATGACCTCGTCCCGCTGATAGTGGTGCCCGAGAATGACCAGGCGCGATCCGAACCGGCGCTTATGGTCGAGAATGGCAGCCGTCATTTCCTCGTCGGTCAACGTCTCGTATTGGGGCGGCAGTGGTGGTTGTGTGAGCATCTAACTCTCAAAGTAGGGTCCGCTGAGCGGACCAGGATTCGTAGTGCGGACCGCTTCCCGACGCAGCAGCCTTTCGGCAAGACACCGATCCGTATCTCCAACCTGATGATACATATTTATTATAGTGCCGCCAGGCAAACGATACCTCACGGTCGCCCGGTATATAACCCGCGTTCTTGTCCCCAAAAACGTGGGCAAACGATGTCTTCAACTGGAGAAACTCCATGCGATCGCGGCGTTTAGTCGTTGGTGTGGTCCGTGAGTTCCCCGATTCCGTCCGCTACGCTTGGATTGATCACGCCATGGTTGATACGTGCGTTCCGCTTCGCCGGCAGGCACAGAATGGCAGCTGCAGCTAGGGTGATAATCTTGGGATTGGCCTTAGCCTGGTATCCCGTTGAAGGAGTCTTCCAGCGGGCGTGGCGGGCTTCCGTCAGGCCGACACTCGCCGCAGCGTGGATAGCTTCAGCAGACCCAGACCGGCGAACATCGATATGAGGGGCACCATGCCAATCAGGCCACAGGGACCACCAAAGACAGGCGTCACAAACGTGGCGTCCTCGCGCGCGGCGATGGCGCAACTCCAGAATCCCGCATCGAGCAACTGCTGCTCAGTGAAGATGTCCAAAACAGCCAGGGAGGCTGGTTCGTTCAGATCATCGATGTTCACAGTCTGGAAGGCTTCGTCGGAGAGCACCCAGACGCGATCATCGAGCAGGTCGGCGCGCCTGACAAAACCGCGATGCTCGATCGTACCACGCTCACGGAGCCTGGTCTCTTCCAGGACGATGAACTGCAAGGCGTCGGTGAACAACCCAATCTCACGGTCGAACGTGCTGAACGGCAGGAGGATCAGCCCGGCGTCCTCGATTACGCGGAGGGCCTTCTCGTCGACCGTCGCAGCCGAGCCGGTGTCGTGTGTGAATCGCTCGCCGAGGATGATCCGGTCCAGTTGGCGGGGGGCGGCGGGATCGGACACATCGTACAGCGCCACGGCTGGTCGCGTGCCGGCGGTGTTATCAAATCCCACGCCGACGAGGCGGTCACCCAGCGGAACCAGATGCGTGCTGAAGCCCGGGACTTCCAGTTCGCCGGTCACCTGCGGGTCCGCCGGGTCGCTCAGATCGATCACGAACAGTGGATCGATGGTCACGAAGGTCACCGCATAGCCGCGTTCACCGTCGAAGCGGACAGCCCGCAGGCTCTCGCCTGTGATGATCGGCATGCGGGCCAGGCGGGTAATATCATCGGCGTTGGTGATGTCGTAGGTGTAGAGGGCGACCACGTTGGTCCACATGGAGTCGACGAACTCCTCGGTGATGATGCGAAATACGCCCTCGTGTTCATCCACGAAAAAGCGCGTCTCGACTTCGCCAGGCACGCGGAACTGATCGCGCACGACAATATCGCCTGCCGGATCGCTGACATCGACGTAGCTCACCAACGTGACCTCGTCCATGATGGGGTCATCCCCAAGGACGTACATAGCCTCACTGCTGACGTGAATGTCCAGAGACGAACCGGAGAAGGTCTCGGTGTCGACCTCGACGATGGTGTCCGGGTCGGCAATGTTGATAGACGTCACGAACACGCCCGACCCGAACAGCAAGTCATCTATTCCCGATGTGACATTCCCTGCCGCATAGATCACATCGCCGATCCGCCGCGTAGCGCTGACGAACCCGTCGAAGTCGAACGTGCTGACCACTTCCGGAGCGCTTTTGTCAGAAACATCGACGACCCACAGACGGCTCCCCGCATAGTCTGGGAGCAGTTGGGTATCGACGCCGCTGCCGGTGAAACCCACCGGTCTTCCGGCACAGTAGTAAAAGTCGGCTGCGGTAAAAACGAAAGCGAGGTCTTCACGCACGAATAGCTCGACACCTCTGCCGCCGAGCGGAACACTGCCCATCATGACCGGCAGTTCCATGGAACTGGCATCGATGATGCGCAACCCGGAATAGGGGTTCGCGATGTACAAGTGCCCGTCCTGCAGCTTTATGATGTCGGCTTCTTCGATCTCACGAGCAACGGAGTCCGCACTGTCGCCGCTCGATCCCGGTGGTGCTGGTGCACAACCGCTCAGCATGATGGATACAGACGCGCAAATCGCGAGTGTCGAGAACATCAAGGCCACCCTGCGCCAGCTCACACGGCTTGGACGAACCCTTGGCCTCCAATCAGCTACCGCAAGTTCCGAAGACTTGGTCGTCGATGACATGTGTCGCCTCTCATCTGAAGAAGAATGATGCTACAAGCCAAGG
>Ga0180433_10008983_pt1 | contig 12318 bp, 9 predicted proteins | sample SS_ome_8_FD_132980 | JGI IMG/M metagenome (GOLD analysis project Ga0180433, IMG submission 132980) | Hypersaline lake sediment archaeal communities from the Salton Sea, California, USA - SS_1_D_1 metaG | ecosystem: Environmental > Aquatic > Non-marine Saline and Alkaline > Hypersaline > Sediment... | reverse complement strand
GTGGTGCTCTGGGGCGATCACGGCTGGAATCTGCGTGAGCACGGCTTGTGGTGCAAACACTGCAATTTTGAGACGTCTCTGCACTCGCCGCTGATTGTTACCGGGCCGGGCATCTTCGGCGGGCAGAGGACGAACACTCTGACTGAATATCTGGATATTTATCCATCCTTGTGTCAGCTATGTGGTCTGCTGCCGCCCGAGCATCTGCAGGGCAGGAGTTTCGTGCCGTTGCTCGTAGAACCGAACCGCGAATGGAAAAAGGCGGTATTTAGTAGATATTACAGCGGCGACTCCGTCAAGACCGACCGATACCGCTATACCGAGTGGCAGGACAAAAAGGGCGACACCTACGCAAGGATGCTGTACGACCATTATGTGGACTGGGCGGAGAACGTCAACATCGCAGAAAAGCCGGAGCATAAAGACCTGGTAAAGGAGCTAAGCAAGATGCTTGAGCAGGTTCGCCGCCAGAGCAAGGTACAGGGTTTAGCCGCAGGACGGAAATAATGCAACCATTTACGCTTCTCATCAAGCCATCCGGTTCGGACTGCAACGTTGATTGCACATATTGTTTCTACAAGCGCCGACTGCCGATTAGCTCGCCCCCGGCACAGGTCCGGGGTCTAAACGGCAGACAGCGAATGAGCGATGAGGTGCTCGAACGCTTGGTGAAGGACTACATGCAACTTCGCTTTCCGGTGGCGGGCTTTGCCTGGCAGGGCGGCGAGCCGACGCTTATGGGCCTGGATTTCTATAAGAAGGCGGTGGAGCTGCAAAAGAAATACGGCATACCCGGGCAGGAAGTCGGCAATTCCTTGCAAACCAACGCCATTTTGCTCAACGACGACTGGTGCCGGTTCCTGCACGACACGAATTTTCTTGTCGGCATAAGCATCGACGGGCCGAAAGAGCTGCACGATTACTACCGCCGTGACCACGCGGGCTCGGGCACATTCGACAAGGTGCTAAGGGCCATCGAGAGATGCAAGCAACACAAGGTCGAGTATAACACGCTGACATTGCTGAACGACAGAAACGTTCAGCATCCCGATGAGGTGTTTGATTTCCTTGTCGGGCTGGGCGTGCGCTATCTGCAATTCATCCCTTGTGTGGAGCTTGATCCCAAGACAGCCAAGGTGACGGATTTCTCCATTACAGCAAAGCAGCTCGGCGACTTCCTGTGCAGGATATATGACCGGTGGTACGAATACGGGCCAGCGGAATTAAGCATCCGGGACTTCGATTCCATTCTGGCCTACTTCGTGATGGGCAAGCACAGCATTTGTACGTTTGACAAACAATGCAGCCAGTATATCGTGATTGAGCACACCGGTGATGCGTTTTGCTGCGATTTCTTTGTTGAGCCAAAATGGCGCTTGGGCAACATTCTTGAGACGCCCATTGAGAAGCTGGCCGCCAGCAGCAAAAAGCGGGCGTTTGCTCGGGCCAAGCAGAATCTTTGCAACAAATGCCTCGTTTGTCGGCATCTTGCCATTTGTCGCGGCGGCTGCATGAAGGACCGCGCTCCATTCGACAAAGAGGATTTCGGCCGGGAAAGCTACTTCTGCGAGGGGTATAAGCAGTTCTTCGACCACAGTATTCCAGGTTTTATGCAGCTTGCCGCCCAAATCAAAGCGCTTGCGCCCACAGGGAGCCAGGGTCGCGTGTAGAAGAGCCTCGTCGGCCAAGGCCGACGACGGAGAACATTATTCAGAGCCAGCGCTTGGAAAGGACCGCTATGGAACCGATAGGACGCAGGGCTTTTATCGTCGGTGCCGCAGCAGCGGGCTGTGGCGTCTCCCTTCTTTCGGCCGGGCAAACGCTGCAAGCAAAGCCGGCGGAAACAGCCGAAACGCATACTCGCGGGCCGAGCCGCGGTAACCCAATCGCGGTGTCCACATACTCTTTTTGGCGCTTCAAGAAGGGATTGAAGCTGCCGATTGAGCAGTGCATTGACAAAGCCGCGGCAATGGGCTTTGACGGCGTGGAAATACTGCACATCCAAATGGAAAACGAGTCGAACGAGTATTTGCAGAATCTCAAACGACGGGCCCTGATTAAGGGGCTGGACTTGTGCGGAATGTCCACGCACCAGGGCTTCGTTTCGCCGGACAAGGACAAGAGGCAGAAGAATATCGACCACACCATCAAGTGCATTGACTTGGCGTACAAGTTAGGTATCCCCATCATACGCATCAACACCGGCAGATGGGGCACGACGAGAAGTTTCGATGAGCTGATGACCAATCGCGGCGTCGAGCCGGTCCTGCCGGGCTACACCGAAGACGACGGCTTTGCGTGGGTCATCGACAGCATCGAGAAGTGTTTGCCGGCTGCCGAGAAGTGTGGCGTCATTCTCGGCCTGGAAAATCACTGGGGCCTGTCGCGGACGCCCGAGGGGCTGCTGAGAATCGTCAACGCGATTGATTCGCCCTGGCTGCAAGTGCTGCTGGACACCGGCAATTTCCTTGAAGATCCGTACGAGAAACTCCAGCGATGTGCCCCGCACACCGTGTTCATGCAGGCAAAGACCTATTACGGCGGAGGTATTTGGTACAAGCTTGATTTGGATTACGACCGAATTGCCAGGATCATGCGCAGACACGACTTCCACGGCTATGTCTCACTGGAGTTCGAGGGAAACGAAGACTATAAGACCGCCATCCCCAAGAGCCTGGCCATGCTGCGCAAAGCCTTTGGCTAAGGCGGGAGTCCGGCGCAGCGGAGGTTGTATGAAAAAATGGATATGGCTAATTGGTTTGTTGTTTCTCGTTCTTATCGCGGCCCTGGTGGTCTCAGCGGGCGTTCATGAAGCACAGAGGCGCGATCCGGCATCCGTTAAGTTCTACTTCCGATCAAAGGTACCCCGCGAACTGCCCACAGACTTAATTAGACCGGCCTTTCGACTCGTCACGGAAGAAGATTTGCCTTCGAGGGCAGATAACCTCCGTGCCATAGCGCACGGAGGCCGGGTATTGAACCCCGCTCGCGGCCCTCATGTTTTTATTGAGGATCAGCGCAATCACATCTACGTCTATGCCTTTCACTAAGTGCGGACAGCGACACTTTCCCCCATGGAACTGACACGCCATTCTGCCAACGAGCGCAGAGCCGCCTGCATGTCGGGCAAACACTGCACTTTGTGCCAAGCTGACAGTTACTGTGACTAAGCTACCATGAGGAAGTTTTTGGACATTCATTGATTGGCTTATTGGCGCGATCGTCATTGCGAGGCCTGAAAGGCCGTGGCAATCTCAATTGCCTACACGAACGAGATTGTGTCACTTCGTTCGCAATGACGCCATTATTGTCTAAAGATCTTTTCGAGGTAGCTTAGAATTTGCGCTATTGTCATCTCGACCGGAGGCCGGGCCTGACCCGGCGGAAGTGAAGATATCTATTAATAAAAGCTTTCTCGACTCCGCTTCGCTTGAAATGACACAGACGTGCGCATTAGTTACTCACAGTTAGTATGACTCCCACACTTCGTGCCGAGCGGGTCGAGGCATTCATCTGCGCTCAGGGCGGAGGCCCAATGGAGCCCGCGGCATAGCAGCAGAAATCGCGGAACGCCGTACTTCTTGTGGACTCTTTCTTGCCGCGCTGCCCTTGCACGTGCCTGCGCCATTTTTTGTGCAACGTGGTCGCGGCGAAAAAAACTTGCCTCAAATCGCTCTTCTGCTGTTTTTTCTGCTAATATTTTGGTGGCAGGAGCGTCTTACCAAGTGGTTGGAGTCTGTGTCCGGGGAGGCAAGCGTTCAAGAGAGCCTCCTTGGCACAAGATTGTCGAATGTAGTGATTGTATTGAACAGGTCCGACTAAAGCTCAAGAACTACCTTCAGAAAGGTCATGCGTTTTTGGCTCGGTAAGGGGGTTTTCACTTTTCTTTGGCCAGTTTATGTTGTACAATAAGCGGGATTCCGTAAAAGCCGGGTTTATTATGGGGGACAGGAGAAGAGGTGTCTTATGTGTGATGGGTTTCAACTGGTGAGATTTCTACGTTGGGGTGTGTGTGCAGCAATACTTCTGGGCATGGTCGGTGCGTGCGGCCCGGAATACTACAAAGCTGACGCAGACGAAGAAGTGTACGATATTATTGACAGTAAGTGGAAGGACCGGTTTGGCGAGCAAGCAAACTACGCCATTAGTGACGTGCCGGCCTCGCCCAATGACATTCAAGTTGACAGGGCCGTGCCGGAATCCGCGGTTCTGAGCCTCGCCGAGGCGGTCGCCATAGCAACGGCACACAATCGAAGCTACCAAAGGCAGAAAGAGCAGCTCTATCTGACGGCGCTGGATTTGACACTGGCTCGGCATCAGTTCGCCCGCCGATGGTTTGGGACTATCGACGCGGCATACGTTACAGACAACAAGGAAGAGCAGGTCAGCTACAATGTCAGCCCGGGTTTCACCCAACTACTGGCCGATGGGGCCAGCATCAGCGCCAATATCGCTTTGGATTGGTCACGTTTTCTCACGGACGACCCGCGGACATCACTGCGGTCGCTGCTCAGCGCCCAAGTGGTGCAGCCATTGCTGCGCGGCAGCGGTCGCCTGGTGGTGCAGGAGAATCTGACGCAGGCCGAACGCAACGCGTTGTATCAAATACGCACGTTCAACCGGTTCCGCAAGAATTTCGTGATCTCCGTTGTCGACAGCTACTACCGTGTTTTGCAGCAGAAAGACCAAGTCACCAATGCGGAGAACAACTACAACAGCAGAATCGAATCCAGAAAGCGCTTGGAAATGGAAGCCGAGGCCGGCCGCAAGCCGCATTTTGAAGTGGACCAGGCCAGACAGGCCGAGCTAACCGCACGAGACGCCCTGGTTCGGGTACAGCAAAGCTATGAACAGCAGCTCGACGAGTTCAAGATATTTTTGTCGTTGCCCACGGATGCAGAAGTCAGCCTGGATCCAAATGAGTTGGAGGTGTTGAGAGAAGCGGGCGTGACCGAGCCTGATTATGCTCTGGCCGAAGCGGTCAACACAGCATTGGCCCGCCGTCTGGATTTGGCTAACAGCAGAGACGCAGTCGATGATGCGACTCGGAAGGTTGCAGTTGCAGCCGATGGCCTTGGAGCGGACCTCGACCTTATCGGCAGTGCGGATGTAAGTTCTACGGGAAGAAACGACTACCGGCGGCTGCAATTCCACCGGGGCAGGTATAGCCTCGGCCTGCAGGCGGATTTGCCTCTCGACCGCAAGGCCGAGCGCAACGCGTACCGCGAAGCCTTGATTACATTGACGCAGCAAGAGCGCGAATATGAGAACTTCATAGACCAGGTCAAGCTGGAAGTGCGTCAAGCCTACCGACGGCTCCGAGAAGAGGCGGAATCCTACCGCACGCAGGAATTGAGTCTGGAGCTGGCCAGGAAACGGGTGGAGAGTACGACGATTCTGCTGAAGGCCGGGCGGGCGACGACGCGAGACCTGCTGGAATCACAGGATGCCCTATTGGCAGCTCAGAACAGCGTCACCGCAGCCCTCATCGGCCATGCCATCGCAAAATTGGGCTTCTTCGCCGATATCGGACTTCTCCACGTCAGGCCTGACGGGATGTGGGAGGAAAAGAAAGCGCAGTACGCGGCCGGTTCCGATACTACGTCGGCCGAGCGCCAGAAGATACCGGAAAACGCGACGGCTAAGTATCAGGTTGACTTCCGTGATTTTCTGGCCGAGTCTCCGAGAATATGGGAACAGTAAGCCGCATAATAACATGATATGAGGTCATGGAATATGTTGTGGATTAGTAGACTGGCAAGGTGAACCAAAATGAAGCTGAAGAAAACGAGGTCAGGCAAAATATTGGTTTGGGTTGTTCTATCGGCGGTCGTGCTGGGAGGCCTGGGCGGGTTTGTCGCTCTACGCGAAAAAATAAGCGGCTCAGACAGTCCAAATGCAGATGTAGGTTTGTATACTGTAGAGCGCGGCAATCTTCCCATCAAGGTGACTGAAAGCGGCAGCATCAAGGCGGTCAAAGCGGTGGATATCAAGTCTGACGTGGAAGGGCAGGCAACCATAGTCAACATCGTGCCCGAAGGCACCGTCATCACACAGGAAGATGTGGATAACGGCAAGGTTCTGGCGGAACTGGATTCCTCGCAATTGAAGGAGCAGTTGGCGCAAAGAAAAATCGATTTAGCCGCTGCCGAGGCAAGCTGTGCAGATGCAAACGAATCGTATCGTATTCAGGTGAAACAAAATGAAAGCGATATCGCCGCTGCTGAGCTAAAGGTTAAGTTTGCGCTGATGGACTTTCAGAAGTATCTTGGAGAAGCGGTGGCCCAAGAGGTTGCTGATCAGTTGAACGCGAACCCCAACTCAGCCATTGATATGCCATCGTTGCTGAACGATCCGAACCTGGGTGGTGAGGCCTCGCAAAAACTGCGGGAACTAAACGGAAATATTACGCTGGCCGGTGAGAACTTGCAGAAGGCTTCGAATGATTTGGAGTGGACGAGAACTCTCTTCAAGAATAAATACGTGGCGGAGAGCGAACTGAAGAAAGATGAATTAGAGGTGAAGCGCCTTACTCTTGAAGAGGAAAAAGCCCAAATCGCTTTGGACCTATTCAAGCGTTATGAGTTTGCAAAGCAGACTGAGCAACTGCTGAGTGATTATGCTGAGGCGGGGCGGGAGTTAGCGCGAACGCAGGCGAAGGCCCGTTCGCAGTTGGCACAGGCACAGGCGAAACTTGTCAGCGCCGAAGCGACGTTCTCGCTGCAGAAAGAGCGTCTGCAAAAGCTGAAGGACCAGATTGAGGCTTGCGTGATCAAGGCGCCTGCGGTGGGGCAGGTGGTTTACTGGTCGAGCACGCAACAGTGGAGCAGGGTAAAGATCGAGCAGGGGGCGCAAGTGCCCGAAGGCTATAAGATTATAACGATACCGGATGCGTCCCAAATGAAGGTTGAGATCAAGGTGCACGAAACCTGGGTTGACAAAATTGAGCCGAACCAACCGGCCAACATAACCGTTGCGGCTTTTCCAGATGAGACCTTTACCGGCAAGGTGCTGAAAAAGGCACCATTAGCGGCTCAGACGGACTTTCTGAATCCGGATCTGAAAGTCTATTTGACGGATGTGAGCATTAACGCAACGGACGAGGCCCTCAAGACCGGTATGACGGCGGACGTCGAGGTGATCATTGACGAACTGCATGATGTTCTCTATGTGCCGATACAGTCGGTCATCACGGCAGAGGAGAAAAAGGTCTGCTATGTTATGGGAAGCCGTGTGGAGAAGCGTGAGGTTGAAACGGGGTTGTTCAACGACAATTTTGTTGAGATAAAAAGTGGTTTGACTGAGGGCGAAAAAGTGTTGCTCAATCCGCCAAGATGGTCACCGGCCCAGGCAAAGCAGGCAGCGGCAGGGTAAGGAGGATTTGACTGCAAAATGGCCATCGTAGCTACGGAGAATTTGTGCAAGGCATATCAACTTGGCGCGCTTGAGCTGCGCGTTCTGCGTGACCTGGATTTGAGCATTGAGCAGGGTGAGTACGTAGCGGTTATGGGCCCCAGCGGGTCGGGCAAATCAACACTGCTGAACGTTTTGGGGTGTCTGGACAGGCCCTCCAGCGGAACGTACCGGCTCGCGGATCAGGATGTTTCCACGCTCGACGATAACGAGCTTTCCAGGATACGCGGCTCACGCATTGGCTTCGTTTTTCAATCCTACAATCTGATTGCGCAGCTAAACGTAATAGAGAACATTGAAGTGCCGATGTACTACCAGGGGCTTTCCGAGCGACAAAGCGCCGAGCGCGCCAAGGAGCTGGCCACCATCGTAGGGCTCGGTGACAGGATTAAGCATCGTCCTTCGGAACTAAGCGGCGGTGAGCAGCAGCGGGTGGCAATTGCCAGGGCATTGGCAAATAAGCCGCTGATTATTTTGGCCGACGAACCGACCGGCAATCTCGATTCGGAAAGTGGCTCCGAGATCATGAACATCCTCGATGATTTACATGAGCGGGGCACAACACTGATTATTGTAACACATGATGATCATGTCGCTGCAAGGACGGAGAGGGCCGTACATCTTCTTGACGGGCGAATCGAACGCCAGCAGCACAAGCGGAAACGCAAGCGTTAGTGACTATGCGTTGGTCCAGTGCTAAAAGAACGATAAAGTTGGGCATCAAGAGTCTCTGGATGCACCGGCTGCGGTCTGCGCTAACCACGCTGGGTATCATTTTTGGCGTTTGTTCGGTGATCGCTATGCTGGCGATAGGCGAAGGGGCCAGCCAGCAGGCACAGGAGCTGATAGCACGGCTCGGGAGCAGAAATTTGATTGTCGAGACGGTCGAGCCGCCGGAGGAACGAGCCGACACAAGCAACACGGGCCGGCAAATGCGAAGCTATGGCCTGACGTATAAGGATGCCGAATCAATTCGCAACACCCTACCCGACGTTGAGGTCGTTGTACCAATTCGCGAGATAGATCAGGAAGCACGACATCTGAGACGCAAGGTGGCCATAAAAATCGTAGGTACCATTCCCTGGTACACGGAGGTCTCGCCTGTGTACATGGTTCATGGGCGGTTTTTGAGCAGTATTGATCTGCATCAGCAGCAGAGTGTATGCGTGCTTGATGAGCAGCTCGTCAGCGGTCTGTTCGGATTCGAGGACCCACTCGGCAAAGATGTTCGCATACACGGCAGTTGTTACCGGGTTGTAGGTGTGGCCGGGGTGCCGCCTGTGGGGGATGAGCAGAATGATTTTGGCAATCCTACTCCGGTGGCAGCAGGTTCCGACAGTGGGGCTGCGGGCAGCGTATATCTGCCTTTGTCAACCGCCAAGAGCCGGTTCACCGAGTTGAGCGCCAGCTTCAGCGGAGGCAGCCAGAGTATAGAAAGAGTACAGCTACAAAAGATTACCGTGAAGCTGAAATCCACCGAGCAGGTGTTGCCGATGCGTGATATCTTGGACAGGTTGCTGACGCGTCTTCATAAAGATAAGAAGGACTACCGTATAGTGGTTCCGCTGGAACTGTTGTACCAGGCGAGACGAACACAGCGCATTTTCAGTATTGTGCTGGGCTCCATCGCCACGATTTCGCTTCTGGTCGGGGGCATCGGAATCATGAATATTATGCTGGCTACGGTCAGCGAACGAACCCGCGAAATCGGCATCCGCCGCGCCCTTGGTGCCAAGAAACGTGATATCGTTGTTCAGTTTCTCTCCGAGACGCTGCTTCTGACCTTGGCTGGAGGGATCCTGGGGATTATCCTGGGCTCGGTCATACCGTTCTTTGTCACGCGTTTTGGGAATATGCCGACCGTAATTACCGGCATTTCGCTGGTCCTGGCATTCGGCATCAGCGCCGCTGTAGGGGTAACCTTCGGCTTATATCCTGCCTATCGCGCTGCCAATATGGACCCCATCGAATCCTTGCGGCACGAATAGCCGCCCCTTCTGTCCTTTTGGCTGCGTTGCCCAGGATGTCAAATTCCACATTCAAGATTTCAGATTTGGAATCCTGAATCTGAACTAATGATAGGCTAGCTTACAGGTGCCGGCTGCGCATAATCGATATGACCAGCCAGATGCCGATAACTGCTGCAATGAAGTATCCGAGTATGCCGAGCGTCTGCAGGCTGAACAATCCCAGCACCGTGCCCTCCTGTGACACCAGCATGCTGGAGCCCACCAGGATAGCCGCAATAATCAGGGCGAAACTGATGCGGTTGGAGCTTTTGTCCAGCGTCTTTGCCAGGTTTTCAAGGTGCTCGTGATGGACGCGCATCTGGAATTGCCCGCGTCGGAATTTGCTTAGTATCACGTTCACGTCGTCGGGCAGCCTCGTAGCCAAATCAGTGGCGCCACCCATGGCTCTTCGCACGTTGCGCAGCATTTGTTTCGGGTCGATGTCACGTAGGCTGAACCGGCGTGCATAGGGCTTGAGGTACGTAATGATGTCGAATTCGGGATCCAGTGCGGTGGCGAAGCATTCGATGGTCATAAGGCTCTTGAGCATCAGGGTGAATTGTGCGGGTGGCCGAACGCGGTGCTTGCGCAGTGTATCGAACGCCTGCATCATGGCTTTTCCGAAAGGAATATCTCCGAGCGGAACGCCGTGGTACGTATCAATCAAATGTTCAATGTCGCGCGTCAGGTTATCAATATCAGTTCCTTCATTGATCATTGCGCCGCGCTCGAAGGCCTGAATCATACTGCTTGCATCGTTGTATACGATGGCCAGCAGCATTTCATTCAGCAATCTTCGATCCTGCGTGGAAAGGCGCGCCACCTGCCCAAAATCAATGGGAGCCAGTACGTTGTCCGGCAGAAGGAAGAAATTGCCCGGATGCGGATCGGTATGGAAGAAGCCGAACTCGAAAATCTGGCGCAGAACAAAGTGGGCGCCTCGGCAAGCGATGATGTGCGGGTCCAGCCCGGCCTTGCGTATCTTGGCCGGGGCGCTAGGCCGGATACCCTCTATGTATTCCATGGTCAGAACACCTTGTGTGCAGTAGTGCTCGTAGATGCGCGGTATATGGATAGCCGGATCTTCCGCAAACGTCTGCGAAAAGCGAAGCTGATTACGGCGTTCATTGGTCAGGTCCGCCTCTTTGATGATCGCGTCGGCCAGTTCTTTGACCATCTGTTGCGCATCGATCACATCGCTCTCGAAGAGGGTAGCTTTCAGCAAACCTGCAAGGTCTTCAAGGATTTCACACTCTGCGCGGATGGTCCGAACGATACCCGGCCGGCGTACCTTCACCACTACCGAATCTCCCTGCTTTGTGGTGGCGCGATGCACCTGGGCGATGCTGCCCGCAGCCAGAGGTTTCGTGTCAAGGTCCTTGAACAGCTCGCCGACTTTGCCGCCGAGTTCCTTCTCAATCTCGGCCCGGATGAGACTAAACGGCTCCGGTGCGACCTGGTCCTGCAGCCTCTCGAGCTCCCGAATATATTCATCGGGTATCAAATCGGGACGGGTGCTAAGTAGCTGGCCGAGCTTGACAAACGTCGGCCCCAGTTCCTGCAGAGCCATACGGACGCGTTCCGGCCGGCTTCGAAGCTCGGCGGCTTTTCTCACATGAGTTGGCACCGCGCGCTGGCCCAGACGAACGGTCAGCCGGCTGCGCAGCGCGCCCGCCGCTTCCTCAAAACCATACTTCATCAGCACGGTCATAATGTGCCGGTAGCGCTTCAGCCGCTCAAATCTGCGATCGAGGTGGAATTTCCACAGCGGCAATGGTTATTGTCCCCGGCTTAGAAGCTGGTCGAGCTTTTCTTCCACCCGCTGGATGTCCTCACGCGTGGCGAAATCGAGCTTATCGACCGCATGGTGTACCTGCTTGGAAATAAGCTCTTCAAATGCGTTGCGTGTTTTTTCTGCGTTATCCATCATTTCTTTCACAAAGCCGCTGCGACCGGCCTTTTCCGCCTTTCCCCGACTTACGTACTCATCGAAAATTTTCTCCGCCCGTTCGCGAGTCATCGAAAGCGCGCCGAGACCCGCAAGCATTAGTCTGTCCATCGTTTCAAACATATCTGGCCCCTCTGGATTTCAAATTTCACATTTCAGATTCAAGATTTCAGTTCAAGCTCGGCTTTGCGCCAGCACGTTTGTAATATGATAACAGCCCCGCATGATCCACGCAAGGATGAGAATCTGGCACTACCGTCCCAAGGATTGTGTCGGGTCTGGTGCGGGCCCGCCGAATCGCACAATTTCCTTGTCCGGCGGCAGACACGTCGGTATCGTATGGCGAACTTTTTACATTCTTGTCACATAGGATACAAAGATGTTCGGAAAACGTATACCGCTGTTCAAGCTGTTCGGCTTTCGCGTCAGCATCGACATAACCTGGTTCATTCTAGCCATACTGGTCACCTGGACGCTGGCGGGGGGGTTTCCGCAGTACTTCGAGGGCTTTTCTAAACTCACGTACTGGTTGATGGGAGTAGCCGGGACCTTGGGACTGTTTGCCTCTATTGTGTTTCACGAATTCTGCCACTCCCTGGTGGCCAGACGATATGGTTTGCCGATGCGAGGGATTACGCTCTTCATTTTCGGGGGCGTTGCGGAGATGGGCGATGAGCCTGGCAGCGCCAAGACGGAGTTCCTCATGGCCATTGCCGGCCCTATTTCGAGCCTACTTCTGGCCGCTGTGCTGGCTTTGCTGCTTGTCCTCGGGCGCAGTGTGGCTTTGCCGGGGACTCTAACCGGGGTTCTCGCATACCTGGTGCTGCTGAACGTCATGTTAGCCGGTTTTAATTTACTGCCCGCCTTTCCGCTGGACGGTGGACGGGTACTGCGGTCCATCCTCTGGGCCATCAAAGGTAATCTGCGCTGGGCAACGCGAATCGCATC
>Ga0180433_10008982_pt1 | contig 12319 bp, 6 predicted proteins | sample SS_ome_8_FD_132980 | JGI IMG/M metagenome (GOLD analysis project Ga0180433, IMG submission 132980) | Hypersaline lake sediment archaeal communities from the Salton Sea, California, USA - SS_1_D_1 metaG | ecosystem: Environmental > Aquatic > Non-marine Saline and Alkaline > Hypersaline > Sediment... | reverse complement strand
TGCATTCACAGCAACACTCTCATTAGTAAATAATAAATTGATATAATTACTTGGATCATTATAATCAGCAGCCCACCAATCATATGTAAGATGAAACATATTTCTGTTATACCCCCATAAGTCTAATTTCATACCCCAAAATTCGCTAGCACTCACATTAATTGGCTCCACTCTTACTCCTATTTGTTTGAGACTTTGAGTTAATAAGAACGCAATTTCAGACATTTGGAATTTAGGAGATCCTCCCTCAACGTAAGTATAATTATATACAGCTAAAGGATTTTCATCATCTACGAGTCTTTCCCATTCATTACCGAAACTAACATTATCATTAGCAGTCAAAGCACCTGCTGTATCATTCCAGTTTACGTCTTTTAGAATTTGACGAGCTATTGATATATTATAATAAGGTACATCAATATGTGTAATATTATGATAAAGAATTGTGTCTGGAATTGGAGATTTTGCTCGACGAAAGTTTCCAAACGATTCTATAAGGGTATAATTGAGAGCATAGGAAATTGCTTTTCTCATAGTAGTATTAATTAACATATTATTCATTACAATCCATCGAAGATTAGAGAAGGGTTCCATCTCAACAATAAATGAAGAATTATTTCTAAATGTATCAAGAATCTCATTATCAAATCCGGTATAACTATATGTAATATCAATTTTTCCCGATAATAATGCAGTTCCAGAATAAAAGTCTGTACTATTTATTGTAGTCACTATTAGTCTATCAATTTCTGGTTTACCATGCCAGTAATTTGTGTTTGCAAAAAATGATATACTTATTAAAGGGTTAAATTCTTCGAAAATGAAAGGTCCTGTTCCGATTACTTTTTCAGAATCGATATCAACAAATCGATCCTCTGGACTTGAGCTTGGCGATATTATAAATGAACAATAGGTTGCTAATAAACTCTCGAATGGTATAAATGGTCTATTTAATTCAAATTTTATGATATATTCATCAAGTATGCGAGTATTATTAATGATGGGTGTTCTATCCGGAAAAAGCCAAAAATCAGGATAACTCATATTATCAAGTAATCTAGAGATCCTATCAAAATTCCACTTAACTGCCATCGCATTAAAAGGTGTTCCATCATGAAATTCAACATTTTCTCTAAGGAAGCATGTAAGATTTAAAGCATCTGTACTCCATTCATGAAAAATTGCTAGATTATAATTTAAATTTCCATTTTCATCAATATCAAAAAGACCTTCCGCGATTTGATATAATAAACCATAATCCGCTTCATTTTCAACTTCAAGTGGATCAAGAGAAATTGGTATCCCAGTATAACCAAAAATTACGGTATGAGATTCTTCATCTGTTTGGATCCCACTTAGAATAATAATTCCACTTATTATCCCCGCTATTGCTACAACTGCTATTAAATTCCCAATTACAATTGCTTTTTTTAGTTCATAAATATGCTGAATTTTTTTTTTAGGGTACTTTTTCTGCTCTTTCATTTCAAGTTCTTGAAAAATGATTCTTTAGAAAATTCTAATTCCTTTAGATTTTACATTTATGTATGAAATAAAAATTGAATTAATCTAATTTATAACTTTTCTTCTATAAATACATAAAAGAATACAAAAAAATTTTAAAAGAAAAAAAAGAGACATAGAATAGAAGAGCATTTACTTAAATGCAGTACTTCGAAAAATCGTTTGTTTAACTGAACTTCTTCTATTCTATATCAAAAATTTAGGATTTCGACCCTCTAATATTATAATTTTCTTTGTGTATATTAGTTGAGTTCATAAATTTCTACTGTTTCGACAGGCCATAGTTCACCATATACCGGAGAATATTTTATATATTTTGGGACTATATCAGGAAGGTTTGGTTTGAAGAGGCAGATTTGATGGAGTTTTAGCATCCCTAGTGCCCCAACGTTTTTCGCAAACCCAAGTTCAACAGCATGTTCTGTTAATAATCCATACCCAGTGCCGACAACACTACAAGAAATGAAATTATCCCATACGGACCATACATTAGGTAGTGGATCTCCAGCGTGGGGGATAATAAACTTGACTTCTACCTTATAATTTATATAGCCATCTATTCCATCACCCATTAAAGGTTCTGGCTCAGAAGGAGCGCCAAAGCAATAATCTATAAACTCGATAAAGTCGTATACGGTCAAAGGTGCATTTTTAACATCTATTGATAGAGTTATCAATGCTGTTCCATCATTCAATTCTCGCTCTTTAATATTACCATCAATTATTGTATCTCCATCCACTAAACTATTTTCATATACTAAATCTTCGACAAATGGCCCAAAACCACATACTTCATTGTCACAAGGCCAAGGGAACCCCATTTTACAGACTAACCCAGAATATGGGCTTACAAAATCACCAAATGCCCAATTTTGATCTCCCCAGACAAAAAAATCATAATTTGGTTGTAACCAGTCCTCCAAAGGTCTTTCTGTCACCCTCCCTGCTGCGACTATAGTGGGTATAAAACAACAAATTAGAAGAGTCGTAGTAGCTAATAATAATAATCGGGTGTTTTTTTTCATATTATTACCTCATTTTCTACAAATTTTTATATAATTTTGGTTAGATTTGAGTTAACTTGAAAATAGGTTAGTTAGTTATTTTTAGATTATAGTTCGAAATCTGACATAAAGTTCGAAGAAATTTTTATGGTTTTTTATCATTCTTCTCTTCTTGGATAAATCAAAAAAAACCGATATAAAGTATATAGAACCTGTTCTATTAGGATTTACTCATTTCACTTCATTATCTAAGATTTGAGAACTTCGAAGCTTCATCAAAAACTCGAATATTTAAAAATACAGTATACTATTGATTGAATCATAGATAAAGAGGATTTAGATCAGAAAATAAAATCACGTTAAAAAAAAAAGAAATTTGGTTATTAGGGTTATTTTACAGTTTCAAACTCAAATGCATCTATGAAAAAATCTTTACGATATACCATCACTCTATAGATTGTTGGTATTTTATGGGTCTTGAAATTAGTAATATATAGCTTTTCTGTTTCACTTATTCGATAACTTGTCGAGTCATCACCATAGGTTGAATGTTGCAGTACGTCATAAGTAGCTAAATCTGTTATAAATATCTCTAGTTCTTGGTTGATCACAAAGGGCATCTCAGAGTCAACTTCTGGAGATACTCTAAGAGAAAACTTTATTGGCATGGTTCTCCCTGCTTTGTTTGAATCTGTTGAGGGTAATAAGACTAATACCGCCCAATTTCGGATGCTAAAGTCAAATTCTTCAGTAATACTATGTCCAAACGTGTCGCTTGCCGTTACAACAAGTTCATAATTCCCATCAGGAAGTGTTATAGTATCAAAACTGCTCAGGGCTTGCCAGAGATTATCTCCAATATACTCAACTGGAATTTCAGTTACTACTGAACCACTAAGCTCTCGTATAGAAATAGATACATCTGAAACTCCGGTAAGATCTAATGCTCCTATTCTGAAGGTAAATTTATCTTGGAGTGCGCATCCTTCACACTCCCAGCTTAGTATGGGAGCAGAGTTATCAAGAACTATAGAAATTCTTTTTATTACTTCGTCATTTCCCGCAAAATCACGGCTATAATAATGTAATTCATAATCACCATCATGCAAATCAATTATATCAAGAAATTCTAAAGTGAATGCATTCGTAAATGGAATCCATCCACTATCAAATGTCTCATTAGTAATCTTATAGAAAGAACCAAAAACACCTGAACCATCTTTTATTTCTGTTGAATAGAGCAAAATAGGAGTATATAATGTTAGATGAACATCGTCATTTATAATGAAATGAGTGTCACCAAATTCTATGGTAGTTTCTGGAGCTGTTTTATCGATTTTTATTGTAATTTGCTGCACAGGTTCCAAATTTTCGGCAGTGTCCATGCTATGATATCTTAAATAACTTATTCCTTCGCTGGTAATTGAAATAGGTTCTGTAAAGTCTATACTAGGTTCAGACGTTCCTGTATCATCAATAGAATATTTTGTCCATAACCATCCACTACTTGGAGATGAATCTGAAAATTGAAGCGTTATTAAAGCATCTTGATTTGTCCATATGTCATCATATTCATAATCATCAGTTGTTTGTGGAGGTAAGTTTTCTGCTACTGAGACACTTACTGATTCACTTACAGTATTGCCAGAAGCATCTGTGGCACTAAATATAACTTCAGTCACTCCAATTGGATACCAATCCCCGATATATGATTTTGTGATTACCGGATCTGGATCACAATTATCTGAGATTATGGGCTCAATTAGAACAGTTGTTCCGCCACTCTCATCAGCTTTCGTAAAAATTACTGGAGGAATTTCAATTGTAGGGGGAGTTTCATCTATAACAGTCACCACGGCCTGAGCAGTATCAAATGCTCCTTGTTTATCATATACTGTAAGAGTTACTAATGTCTCCCCACAAGGATATGGTCCACTTGGATTTTGAGTAATCCATATATTATCATATGGATCTGAATCATAGGAACCTGCGTCAATAGACCCATAAGCAAAACCATTTATTTCTGCTGTGAGAGTAATATCTTGTACTTGTGCTATTGGTGCATTGTTTTTGGGAGTTAGTTCAACTGAAAGAGAGTAAGGCTCGCCTTCTGGTGGTATATCAGCCCCAAAGAGAGTGATTTTCCACTCTCCTTCCTCTGGATCTATGACCGTATAGGTTTCAGAGCCAGTCCCCCTTGAATGATAAACATCTTCATTCAAAGTATCCCTACTGAAAAAATTACCAGAAGGAGAAGTAAGAGACATAACAATATCACTTCCAGTCCACCAATCTTTAAATTTAGCAAATTTAATTCCCCTTGGCATTGTAATTAATTTTACTGTAGACTCTCCAGGATTAATAGTACCCCCATGATCAGGAAATATTACTCCAGGCTGCTGGGGAGGACAAACCTCACCCCTACATCCTGTTTCACCATTTCCATCTTCCCCTCCAATTCCTCCAGCACCTGCAGGACCTATCAGGCTAAGACCAACAATTGGAGGTCGATGCTCTGTGAAATAATTAAGGCCAGAGAAATGCGATCGATCCGGATCAGCCTGATATATTCCACAAGAAGACCCTCCTGCACCACCTCCTCCTTGACCACCATTACCACCGTCACCTCCAGGTCCACCATGACCTCCATTACCCGCATCACTTGATCCTTTACCACCATCTCCTCCCTCTCCACCTTCTCCTCCAATTCCCCCTAAACCTCCATCACCTCCGTTTCCTCCTCCTTCAGTTGAGATAAAATTTCCATTTATTTTTGGCCGAGAATTGTAAAGAAATACTCCGAAACTAGCGCCACCCCCATGTCCACCTTTTCCAGCTGTTCCTGCCTCTCCGCCTCCACCTCCACCGCCTCCACCTCCACCTATATTGATCTCAGTATAACCAAAATATAATCCTGGCGTTCCAGGAATCTCTTTAAAGACGAATTTGACAGCTCCTCCACCACCACCTCCACCTCCACCACCATATCCATGAGATCCATCTGAACCATCTTTACCTTTATTTGCCAACCATTTATGATTTGAGAGCATATAAGCGATATTATTGCCTTGACCGCCAGAACCATCTTCACCATCGTTTCCAGATAATGGTATCTGACTTGCACTTTCCCCGTCTTCTCCAATAACTTTTATTGGAATAAACGATGACGCCGGGGCTACTTTAGCGTTTCCTCCATTCCCATGATTATAAATACCGATTAACTTACCATCATCTCCTGGAGCGCCTTCAGCAATAGCACAAGGATCTCCGTAGTTTAGTCCATCCAAATATTCCCAAATGGTTTCCTCCTGTTTAATAAAAGCATATAAACCTCCGATACCTCCATTTCCACCATTAAAACCAACGGGACTATTTCCACCTATACCTCCAAAACTTTTTCCATCATATCCATCATTTCCCTTGATACCATCATTTCCTGGTTGTCCAGGCTTTCCGTTTCCTCCTTTACCTGCATTGATGAAATTATTGGTAATATGAAGATTATTGCTAGCATTGTCTATATAAATAGCAATTGAGTTTTCACCAGCACCTCCAGTAAAAATTCCGTAAAGTCCATCAGCAGAATTTATAGTTAATCCATCTATAACGGTATGATCTTCAATGTCTTTAACTTCGAAAGTAGTGGCTGCACCATTAATCTCTGTTGGATCTTCTGCATCTCGTTGCCACTTAGGATATATATTAAGACCAATTGGGGGATAAATAAATGCTTCTTCCCAAGGTCTAACAATAACGTCTACAGAAAATCCCCCATAGATACTCATATCATTAGATACTCTTAAAGTGGTAGCCTCGTTATAAATTCCTTCCTCAATGTAAATATCTTTAAAGAAAGTACTTTCGGGAATATCTGCTACTTTTACTAACCAAGCATCACGAGCTTTCCCTTCATAATAATAAGTATCAGAAAAACCAGCTAATAAAAGTCCTCCATCATGAGCCAATATAATATCTGTTGCTTGATCAACTCTTTCTCCACCATAATTTTCAGACCATATCGGATCTCCATTAGCTTTAGTGCGTATTAAAAGGAAATCCTGACCATTTACACCAGATCTACCTCCCAGTGCAAACCCACCATCCATACATTCAATTAATGAAGAAGCTCGGTCCGATGATTCAGAATAATCATAGGTTTTAGTCCAGCGTAGTTCACCATCAGATTCCGTACGGATTAAATATGCATCCTCTTTAAGTTCGGGACTTAAGGTGGTATATCCGGCAATAGCAAATCCGAAGTCAGAGCATTGAACTAGAGAATTCTTCCAATGCCAAGAGCCACTTTGAAGATATGTTTTTTGCCATTTAAAATCCCCGTTTTCTTCAACACGCAACAACCATGTCTCATATCCATTTCCTAAAATCTCAGGAATTCCCCCAATATCAACATATCCACACATTGCGAAACCACCATTCTCACAATGAATCAAATCAAAAGCTTCATCGAGATAGGTGCCTCCATATGTTCTATCCCATAATAAATTACCTTCGTTGTCTATCCGGATTAGCCAAGCATCAAAATCGTAGCCAGTTGGACCCATAAGACCTTTTGTGTATCCTAAAATAGCAAATCCATCAGATAATTCTACTATAGCATGAGCTCTTTCATCTGTAAATCCTCTTTCGTAGGTATTCGACCAACGTAAGGATCCATCAGATTCTGTACGAATTACCATAATATCCCTATCATTGTTTACATTATTTTTGGTTCCTCCTACCAATGCAAATCCTCCATCGGAGCACTGAACTAAATCAGCAGCACGATCATCGCCTTCATGATCATATTTATTGAATAGAGGATTGTTTCCATCAGCATCTGTACGCACCAACCAGAAATCTTCTAACCCAGCCACATGACCAGAGCTATAGCCCGCAAATGCTAAACCTCCGTCACTTGTTTTAATCAATGCATTAGCAATTTGATGATATTCATCCCCATAGAATTTATCCCAACTAGAGCCAATAGGACTCAATAGACTGGGAGTAGCAAGTTCGAATGCTCTTGATACTGTTTTAACGGGATTAAACATGCTCCCATCATTACTATCCTCACCATAGGAAGAAGAAACAAATACAGATTCATCTAAATCTTCATAAATTGTTATCACTATTTCATCAGTTTCAGAATTACCAAATAGATCTTTAACAGTGAGTTGAAAATGTAGGTCTCCTACATATTCTGGAGCAATGAAAGAGGCTTTTGCGGTATCTGGATTTATTAACTCAACATAAGCTTTATAATTCCGTGCGCTAACATCAATTTGCTCCCAGTAGAAGGCCAATTCAGCATCCGGTGTTTGATCATCATGACTATTGGAACCATCAAGGATCACGTTATCGCCAGTACTAGCGAACCAATCTCTTCCAGCATTTACATCTGGAGGATCTAAATCTATAGCTAAAGCGTTTATAGGGAAAACTATGAGTAAAAGTGTTGACACTAAAAAAACATATAGTTTATATTTTTTTTTAACCATTTATAATACCTTTTACATATTTCTTCTAAAAAAAGCACTGAAGGTTGCTTTCAATTAAATTGAGAAAAAAAAATTGAAAACAACTTCTATTGCTTTTTTTATATTAAATTCAGATTAATTTGAAAATAAGCTAAAAAGATATTTTTAGATTTAACTTCGAAACTTCATGAAGAACGTGAACTGGTAAGATATACACTTAGGAAAGATGATAATATTGAAAAAAAATAATATAGAAGAGGGAGAGATAAGATGTTACCTTTAACTTCCTCATTCCATAGTTTAATTGGGGTTTATTTAATTTCTCTTAATGGAAAAATAGAGACTCAACTGGCCAGAATGCTTCAAATTCTACATAATATTTAGGATGTCCCTCCTCGAAATCCTTATCAAACATCCCGACTTGATTCATTTCTACTTTAGCAAAATCTCCTGCTTCCCATCCTTTGTAAGAATCGACAAATTCTCCTTCACCAGTAAGTAGAACATGAACGTCGCATCGTTCTACCGAATCTCCAAGATAACCAAATGCATAGACCCAATAAGGAGCATATAATAGGTTTCCATCCTCATCAATTAAATCAGGTGGGTAATCGGGATGATATGGGTCGATAATTATATGATATTTCCAGTTATATTTGACAATACCTCCAAAAATGGGTGCCCCGTTACATAAAGCTACAGCGGGTACTTCTTTAACATTCAAGTATACTATTACCTCAATCCTTCTATCTTTGAGGGGTTTTTCATGGATATATCCTGCATAATCGCATGCCCAGATTGGCACCAAATCAAAATAGGGTAATGTGTAATGTGGCCAAATGGATAATGAATTTCCCTCATCATCCTGAATCCCCCATCCAAGAATATCTGGGTTAACCCATTCTTCAGGAACTAACCAATCTTCTATAGGCTGATGGTTAGATTTTGCTCCGACCATAGGAATAACTCCAAGCAATAGCACAACTGCGAATATTCCAAGCAAAATGCTTTTTCTTTTCATATTTTCCAACTCAATTTTGTTATAGATTGATCACCAATAATTGATTAATCACTATTTTGCTGATTTGATTGGTAGATCAACACTTAAATTCTTTTGATCTTATTTTTAGAATTAGCTTTCAAACTTCACGCTAAGTTCGAATGATTAGAATTTCTCTTAAACGCTACTTAATTTGCATGTTAGAAATTTAGAAGTTTTTGAAGATTTGGTAAGTAGGGAAAGATAAAATTATAGAATAGGAAAAATAAACTTCGCCTTCAAAATCTTTTTCCTATTCTATAATCGAAGTCATTTCTCAGCCCTCTACCACATTAATATTTTTATCCTTGATTATAAGTAATTAGATTTTACCATCCAATATTTAGATATAAGTTCGAAACTTTGGTTAAATCTCGAATATTCAAGAGTTTATCGGATGAGGATAGTCATAAATTAATATTTGTAGTAACTCTAGTTTTCCAGACTTTAAATAAGAAAAAAAAATATATAGATTGGAGGTTTGGTTAATTCATATATCTAGCTATTACCTCCTTATTCTATATTTAAATTTAGAATTTATTTCTTCTTGATGCATCTTCCTCGGTATTGAATCTATAGTTCATAAACATCAAGTATTTCATATAGCCATTCTCCGGTTTGCATATCTCCGTATTGAAATATATAAACCTTACCTTCTGTTCCTGGTTCAAAGCCAAGAGTAACAGCAGAGTCTGTAAATGCTCCATAACCCGTACCAGATCCTGCTATTACTAGATAATCTGGTACGGTAAGTATATTTGGTATTTCAGCACCAGGTCTTTCAATGATAAATCTTTCCACTCCATAATACCAATCTATCATTCCCTCCATAACTAATTCTGGCATAATAAATTCGTCTCCGAAAGGAGGACTCCATACCCAAAAGGGAGCATCATGAAGTTGTAGATATACACTAATTTCTGCCCTACCATCTGGTAATTCTCGTTCTTCAATATAGCCATCGTAAGTGCCCTTTGGTGGAGGGTTACCCTCTCCAAGCTCAAAACCTCCAGAAAACCAGTCAGATAAATCTAATCTTAAATGGTATGAAGGGAATGGACCAATCCAAGAGTAGAAAACACAAGGGTTATTTTTCGTATAATGACTCAATGGCCTATATTTCACAGTACTCCGGCGATTTGCCGCACTTACACTGAATATGAACCCCATGAAGATTAATCCTACCACTAAAGCCAATACTGAAAGCTTAATTGTTTTAGTTCTTTTCATTTTTTTCACCTTATTATTTTTTTAAATTTTGAGGGTAATCTTTTTTTTGGAAAAACGATTACACTCAATTTCTCTTACATTTTTGTTAAAGTGTTTCTAATCGAAAAATATCCTATCAAATTATTTTTAGATTTATGTTCGAAATCTGATCTGAAGTCCGAAGATGTTTCTAGGGTTTCTTTGTTATTTTCCTTATTTTTGATAGTGTAGAAAAAAACCAATAAAAAGCATAGAGAACCCATTCTATTTTAATAATTTAGTATTTTTTTATCATCCAATAAGTCTAAACTTCGAATCTTTTGATAAATATCGAACATTCAAGCGGATGAGAAATAAATTAGATAAAAATATTTAAACTCAGTTCCCCTAAATTAATATTAGTAGAAAGTAAGAAAATTAAAGCTATTGAGTGGTGTGTAACATTCCTGAGAAGATAAAATATCCTCCAAAAGAACTAATTGCTCCTTCAGCGGCGGAGAAGAAAGATTTTGAGTACATTATTCTTTGGATGTTAGATAATAATGAAAATTGTAATTGGTCTACATTCTTAGAAAATCCATTAGAAATTAGCTTGGCTACATTATCAAAATATATCAACTTATTGAAGAGAAAGGGATTCATAAGCAAGGTGAGTAAAGGAATATATAAAATCACTTCGAAGGGTAAAAAGAGAGTTTTTGATTTAAAGTATAAAGATTCGTATGGTAAAGAGTTGAAATATCCTCCCGATCTTATATATAACAAGCATAATTATTCGCATATAATTCTGTGGATGATCTATAACAACGAATCGTGTAAGTGGAACGATTTTATTGAGAAACCGCTCTCAATAAATAGTCATTCGCTTTCAAAACATATAAATCGGTTAATTAAAGACGAATTTGTAGAGATCAACGAATCCCAATATAACTTAACGGAATTAGGAGAACGGGAGTATTCAAAGATCTTACAAATATATAGTTTGGATTATCAATCGATATTAGAGGAGGATATGAAGAAAGTAGAACAGATTAGGGAAGAATTAGAGGTGTTTTTTAACAAATGGAAGGTAAAGGATGTTCAAATTAAGATTATTTTTCTTGATTTACTTAACCAGTTAGATTATACTAAAATTAAAGAAACGATTTCTTCTAAAACGGATTTTCATAAGCTGCTTTTGCTTTTATCTATTAATAACCTAGCAAGATATCCCGCTTTTGTAACTATTGAGGATTTCTCTACAATTTATGACATGAGTCAAACGGCACTTGAATTCTTTATCCAAAAAATTCTTGAACCTAATCTCTTTTCAATTAAGTTTTTCGAATTTGCAATTGATAATCAGCAAAAATATTACTTGCGAACTGGTGAAAAAATAGAAAAAACAATCCGTCTAATAATTGAGGAGAACATTAAAAATTATAGTTTTATTAATCTTATGGAGTCAGAGATTTCCTCAGAAGAGCGAAAAAATCATTCAATAATCATGTTTAAGAATATTATAAATGAATTAAGCCATACCTTATTTAAAAATATGCTAAAAATTCAACTTCTCGATTTTTTAATCATCTATATTGAGTCTCTATTTGAACATCTAAAACGAGAAATTCCTAAAAATATAGCAGATAAGTTTATAATTCTGGTATTTCAAGATATTGTTAATCTTGATGAACCTAATATTGGAAAAATTAAGAAAGAATTATACCAATTAACACCAGTTCTTAGAAATTTTCCAAGATATAAAATTTTAGAAGAATTAAGAAAAAAAATCGAAGATTCGAACTTTGAATAATATCCCGAAGTTAAATCTAAAAAAAGAGAAATAAACTACTAATAATTATAAGCATTTTTTATTAAAAATTATGAGATTATCGGTTGAAGATACCCGTTCAGGAAAAATATTAAAGATAGATGTTAAAGAACATCATATTATAGAGCGTATCATCGATATCGTCATAAAACATATGGGTTTTATACACTCTGAACAAAGATCCTATGCGCTAGTTTTTAATGAACAAGAGTTACCTAATTCTATAACCATTAAAGATGCGACTCATAAGTTTGGG
>Ga0180433_10008979_pt1 | contig 12322 bp, 9 predicted proteins | sample SS_ome_8_FD_132980 | JGI IMG/M metagenome (GOLD analysis project Ga0180433, IMG submission 132980) | Hypersaline lake sediment archaeal communities from the Salton Sea, California, USA - SS_1_D_1 metaG | ecosystem: Environmental > Aquatic > Non-marine Saline and Alkaline > Hypersaline > Sediment... | reverse complement strand
TTAATGCCTTTAGGGAATTTTGCTAAAGATTATTATGTAATTCTGAAAATTATTGAAAATAATATATATGATACAATTTCATCACAAAAAGACTTTGATGCTATAAGAAAAAAAGCAGATCCTGAGACCATGCAAAAATATGATAATTTATTTTACAAATACAGATATTATTTACAAAATAATCCGGATGAATGGGCTGAACTGCTCCCTGCTTTTCCCGGTATCCCGGAAGCAGTAAGAAAATTAAGCAAAAATTTCCTTCTTGCCATAGCTACTTCCAAGGATGTACATTCAGTCAATATACTGTTAAAAAAATATGATATTGCAGATCTTTTTTCTTCTGCAAACATTCTGGATAAAGATTTTGCCAGCACAAAAAAAGAACATATAGAAAAACTACAACAATTGCATAATCTCGAATTCCAGGATATTTATTTTATTGATGACAAAGTCTCACATCTTCTTCAGGTAAATGACTTAAATATACATGCCTATCTTGCAACCTGGGGTTTCAATACAGAGCGGGAGCATAACATTGCTGAAGAAAATGCTATTATTCTGCTTAGTTTAAAAGAACTACCGCACCTTACTCCTTAGTGTGTCTATTGTTCATTATAGATCAAATATATACATCCCCTCACAATCATCTTTGCATAATTAACTTACTTTTCTGTTAGTACATGCAATAATTTTCTATAGTTCACGTTTATTTATATAGGAATTAATATATATACAATATAAAACAGCAGAGGTGCGCTATGTATTGTAGAAATAATATTACATATATGCTTATTCTTATGATATTATGGCTTAATACAGTGAAAGCAGCTGATAAAAAGGAAAAAACAGCCGATTTAGCCAGACTGAATCATGAAATTGTACTGCTCAATCTCATCAATGGTCTTTATCTGACTGATGATCAGGTTGTACCTCTGAAACAGAGGATTGAACAAGCTCAAAAGGTCAAAGAAGAATTTTATGAGCAATTATATAAGAAAAAATCTGAATTTGAAGAAATCTTAAAAGATCTTAAACATACCCTGGTGCAGGATGAGGCAATATCAGACAGACTGAAAAAACAAATTTATTCTATGAAGCAAATACAGCAAGATCTAGAAGACATAAGGGATGAAAAATTAATTGCATTACAGGAAGAAATTAAAGGAATATTATCACCAAACCAGCTTATACTGATCGAGGAATTCCAGCCTTGTACTATCCCGCCTAAAACCGGCAGAATAGGACAGTCTGTTGAAACCGGTTCAGAAAGATTAATACGGCATTTAGAAAGAATTCGATATATGCCTCCCAGCAGATATGATATGGTTAAAGATATGCTCGCTGATATGCATTTGGATAAAATTGAAAAATATATTCAAAAATTTAGTAACACAGAAAGAGAAGAATATCGACAAAAAATACTTAAAACATATGAGAAAGCCAGACAATTATCTGATAAAGAATTTTTAATGCAAAAAAAATCGCTCGCTCAAAATATTCTACCTGAACATGTTACAAATATTATTCAGAGAAAGTATCAACTGGATAAAGTCGGCAGATTTTTTTTGGATGCAACTGCTTTAAATATTTTAAAAGAAAAGTTTGGAAAATAAACAAATATTTTGTAAATTTTTTAGTGTATCTGAATGATATGGCGGAACATGTGGCATATAAATTGCATATAAAGAAGTGAAAGAATAAAAATTATAGATTGAATTCTTGATAAAGGTATTAATTACAATACTATGCTGAAAAAAACATATATAAATCTAAGAAAACTGGATTCCAGATTGTGTATAAAAATTTCCGGCTGGAATGGTAAAAGATTCATTGATAAAATAATGTATGCTGCCTCCCATTTTGGATATGGTTATTTATATCCTGTCATTGGAGGTATATTATTGGCTCTTGATTATGCACATACACAGTTTATCTTTCATGTTGGCATTACTTCTTTTATGATACAGCATGTAATATATCGCTTCGCCAAAAATAAAATCAAACGATTAAGACCATTTAACGTACTGCCGGAAATCAACCGGTTAATGCGCATACCTGATGAATTCAGCTTTCCATCAGGACATGCTGCAGGTGCTTTTTTAATGGCAACCCTATTAAACCATTTTTATCCTTCTCTGTCAATCCCCTTTTATTCCACTGCTTCCTTAATTGGATTTTCTCGAGTGTATAATGGTGTACACTATCCAAGTGATGTAATGGCAGGCTCTGTTTTAGGATTTCTCAGTGCCAGGATTGGTCTGGGAATATTTTTGTAGTAAATATCAATCTAAATATTATATTTAATATCTACTCTACTTTTTAGAAAAAATATTTAATGCAGCAAAAAAGATAATTGCAGCTAATCGTGCGGTGCGATTATCATTATCAAAACGGGGAGAAACTTCTGCTATATCCATTCCCAGAAGTTTTCCGCTGAGTAATATATGTTTAACCAGTGTTATCACTAATTCAGGATGAAGACCGAAAGGCTGAGGTGCACTCACTCCTGGAGCATAAGCTGCTGACAGCACATCAGAACAGATTGTTAAATAGATATAATCATGTTTGTAGATAAAGGTATCAACAGTTTCCTGGTTTTTTGAAAGTGTATCCATAGTAAGATCTTTTGCCATAATATATTGTACATGTAACTCCTCTGCTTTCTTGAACAGACTCCGGGTATTACCGTATTGCTGAATACCAATACATAAATAAGAAAATTTTTCTTTTATCTCTTCACACATATCTGCAATCTGCAGAAATCCGGTTCCTGAATTTCCGGCTGTATCATGATAGGGCCTGAGATCAAAATGAGCATCAAAATTGATTATACCGATACTTTTTTTGTTTTCCGGATCCAGGATTCTCTTTTTATTCAGCAACCCCTTAAAGTGTCCTAAAACTATATCATGTCCGCCGCCTATTAATAAGGGAAAAAGATTAAGTGAAAGAATGGTATTTACTGCATCAGTAAGACCGGCATGAATATTTCTAAGATCCTGATCCGGACATATAATATTTCCTGCATCATAAATGTGAGTATTCTCGTCAAAATAACAGGGTAAATTTGCCATTTCTGTACGAATACTTTTAGGCCCTTGTGCAGCACCTGCTCTGCCTTTATTTTTTTTAACTCCTTCATCACAGCAGTAGCCGAGGAAACAATATCCATCTGAAATCTTACTGGAATCCGCAGCAATGAGATCTAAAAATTCAATCACCTGATGCCAGCGAAAAGATTCACGGTCATTAACATCATCGACTCTGCCCTGCCACAGAGAAGAGTCCGGGAGTTGATAAAAACTATTTTTTTTCATTGGTACTCCTTTTATAAATCATTCTTATTAAAAATAGAAAAAGCAGATTAATAAATCAAATTTAAAACTATAAAACTTCATTCCTGTATCGCATAGTAGATTATTTTTTATAAAACTTGACAAACAGAACAAAAAAATTTATTTTATATAATGTAAAAACAAATTATAAAAAACATGAGGTATTTTATATGGCTGAGAAAAAAACTAAAAAACAATATAAGTTTAAAGCTGAAGTTACACAGCTTTTAGATATACTCACCCATTCACTTTATTCCTACAGAGATGTATTTATTCGTGAACTCATCTCCAATGCCACAGATGCTCTGGATAAAGTACGCCTGAAGAAACTGCTGGGAGAGGATATTTGCGATAAAGAGCTTGACCTTGAAATAAAAATTGATCTCAATAAGGATAATAAAACCTTTACAATTTCTGATACCGGGATAGGAATGACCAGAGAAGAACTTAAGAATAATATCGGAACCATTGCCCGGTCCGGAACCTCTGACTTTCTTAAGGCAATATCAGCTGAAGGTCAAGATAAAGCAAATCTTATAGGTAAATTCGGAGTGGGGTTTTATTCAGTATTTATGGCAGGTAAGAAAGTTGAAATAACCACTAATTCAGCAGAAAAAAAAGAACCTGCATATATCTGGACAAGTACAGGTCAGGGTTCTTTTCAGATTGCTCCGGCTTCAGGCGATATAAAAAGAGGAACAACCATTAAAGTGTTTTTAAGAGAGGATGCAGAAAAATTTGCTGAGAAAGAAACTGTCCAGTCTGCAATTGAAAAATATTCCAATTTTGTTCCCTTCCCCATTCTTCTTAACGGTGAAAAAGCAAATAAAATTTCAGCCATATGGCGCGAACCAAAATCATCCGTAAAGGAAAAGGATTATAAAGAATTTTTTAAATTTATTGCCCGCCAGAATGATGATCCTCTCACCTGGTATCATTTTAAGGCTGATGTTCCGCTGCAGTTCAATGTTCTTCTTTTTGTTCCCAAAACTAATTTTGAACTGATGGGGCTCAGCAGAAATGAATCAGGAATAAAACTTTTTGTAAAACGGGTTATGATAGACCCCCATGCTCAGGAAATTCTCCCTACCTATCTGCGGTTTGTAGAAGGAGTTATAGAAAGTGATGATCTGCCGCTGAATATTTCCAGGGAAACACTTCAGGAAAACCCCTACATGATCAAGATTAAAAATACAGTAGTGAGTAAATTCCTTTCTTATCTTCAGGACTTTTCTCAGAAAAATCCTGATCAATACAGAGAATTCTGGAATCAATTCGGACGAATTCTGAAAGAAGGATATACTGATTACAGCAATAAAGACAAGATCTCTGAACTTTTCCGTTTTAACTCTTCAAAATGTAAAGATAAAAATGAACTTATTGATCTCAAAACGTATGTTGACCGCATGGTAAAAGATCAGGAGGAAATATATTTTCTTTCAGGTCCCTCCCGTGAAGATCTTGAGAACAATCCGACCCTGGAAATATTCAGAAAAAATGATATTGAGGTGTTATACTGCTATGATCCGGTTGATGAATTTGTTCTGCCCGGATTATTTGAGTATAAAGATAAAAAGATAATCTCAGCAGACCAGGCTGATCTCTCACAAATTGAAAAACTTGCCCCAGAGAAAGAAAAGAAAAAGGAAGTAAGCAGTGCAAAACGTAAAGAGCTGGAAAAACTGACCAGACGCATGAAGAATATTCTGGGTGACAAAGTTGAAGATGTTGTTCTTTCCGATCGTCTGATTGACAGTCCTGCTATGCTTGCAGGCACCAATCAGCAGATGTCAAAACAAATGGAAAAAATTATGCAGATGGTGAACAAAGAAGCAACACCTGTTCCTAAAAAAATGGAAATCAACAAAAATCATCCTTTAATTAATAAAATGCTTACTATCTATAACAAAAATGCCAAAGACGCCCTGTTAACCAAACTTGTCAATAATCTGTATACAACGACAATGCTGTTAGATGGTAATATTACTGATACTCATGAGATGGTTGATAATCTGCAGATTCTTCTCAAGGAAACAGCAGACATGTATACAAAAAGTCAGAACAAAAAATAATATTATTAATAATGTCATGAATATATCGTATGTAACAAGTTATTATAATAATAAATAATATAAAAAAGGAAATGTAATATATGAATAATATATTAGATGTTCTACTTACCTGGTTCCGTGAAACAGGACTCGGTATTGTATTAATTGTTATTGGAACTTTCATCCTCATAAGAATAGTCAATTATCTTTCTGATAAAATTTTCAGTGCAGTGAGAGAACAGAAAAAAGGTGATAAGGAATTCGGTAAACGGTCTGATACACTGAATTCAATTTTCAGAAATTTATGGACCATCATTATCTGTTCAATCGCGGTGATTATTATACTGAGTGAAATTGGTATTGATATCGGTCCCATACTGGCTACAGCAGGTGTTTTAGGGCTGGCTATTGGTTTCGGTGCTCAAAGTCTGGTAAAGGATCTGATCAGCGGCTTTTTCATTTTAATGGAAGATCAGTATCGGGTAGGGGATGTTATTCAGATTGGAGACAAAGCAGGTGTGGTTGAAAAAATGACCCTTAAACTGACTATCCTTAGGGATCTTGCCGGGAATGTTCATTTTATTTCAAACGGAGATATTGATGTTGTAACCAATATGACCAAAGGATATTCCCGTTATGTATTTGAAATCGGCGTTGCCTACAGAGAGAATGTAGATGAGGTAATGAAGATCATGAAGCAGGTTGATGAGGATCTGAGAGCAGATCCGGATTATACAGATGATATTATCGAACCTCTGGAAATTTTCGGTCTGGATAAATTTGCAGATTCTGCAATTATCATCAAAGCTCGTATAACTACCGAGCCGATCAAACAATGGCGTGTAGGCAGAGAATACAACCGGCGGCTTAAAAAAGCATTTGATGAAAATGATATCGAAATTCCATTCCCGCATCTGACGTTATATATGGGTAAAGATAAAAAAGATCAGTCACCGCCCATGAATGTAAAAATCGAAAAAGAACAGTAATAAAATTTTTCATATGGAGGAATAGTAAAATGCGCTGGCCTTTCTTTACTCGGTCAAAAAAGGCAGGACTCGCACCCGGATCGTTAGTATATACCGGTACAAAAAGAAAGCTGGAGCCGAGGATAACTGTTTTCGATTACTCTGCCTCAAAAGCAGAAGAAAAAATATGTTCCTCTGTAGAAGAGACATTCATATACCGTGACACAAAATCTGTTACCTGGATCAATATTGACGGCATTCATAATGTAAATATTATTGAAAAAATTGGAAAACATTTTAACATTCATCCGCTTATACTTGAAGATATCATGAACACAAACCAGCGTCCCAAAGTGGAGGATCTGGAGGATTTTTTATTCGTTATCCTGCGTATGCATGCCGATAATTCTATTGCTGCCGATTTTAATACAGAGCAGGTCAGCATCCTCATTACTGAAAACTGTGTAATTTCTTTTCAGGAAAAGGAGGGTGATCTGTTTGATCCTCTTCGCGAGCGTATCCGCTCCGGAAAAGGAAGAATACGTTCTATGGGAACAGACTATCTGGCTTACACCCTTATTGATACTGTAGTTGACAACTTTTTTCTTGTGCTGGAGCAAATGGGAGAGCTGACTGAGAATCTGGAGAATGAGGTTATTGAAGATCCTGTTCCGGAAGTACTCCAAAGACTGCATGCTCTAAAACGAAATCTTCTCTTCCTCCGTAAATCCATATGGCCGCTCCGGGAGGAAATAACAAAGCTGCAGCGCACAGAATCGTCTCTTATTACTCCTTCAACAAATATGTATCTGAGAGATGTATATGATCACACCATCCAGATAATTGATATGGTGGAAACCATGCGGGATATTATCACCGGACTGCTGGATATGTATCTTTCCAATGTAAGCAATAAAATGAATGAAGTTATGAAAGTGCTTACCATCATCGCCACCATCTTTATTCCCTTGACTTTTATAGCAGGAATTTACGGAATGAATTTTGTCTATATGCCGGAACTGCAGCTCAGATGGGGGTATTTTGCAGTATTAGCAATAATGGGAGCAACAGTGATAGGTATGGTGTGGTTTTTCTGGAAAAAGAAATGGTTATAATAACATGTTAATAAAACAATGAATAATAATTCAATACCTGATAGTCATATACATAAAAAAATACCGATACATTTCTGGATTGGTATCTTGCTGATAACTGTATCATGGATTCTCATCTGGTCTCTTTCCGGGCTCCGTTCACATATTCTGTTTTTCCCTCTGTGGACAGGATACTCCCTCACTGTTGACAGTCTGGTATGGATACGTAAAGGCATCTCTCTTTTTACTCGAAATAAAAAAAAATTCATATTTCTCTTTATTGTCTCAATTCCCTGCTGGTGGATTTTCGAACTGATCAATACCAGAACTCAGAACTGGATGTATCTGGGTAAAGAACAGTTTACTGCATTACAGTATGCATTCTATGCCTCCCTTAACTTTTCCACAGTTATTCCTGCTGTTTTCGGTTCTGCTGAGTTACTTAATACCTTTAACCCTATACAAAAAATGAAAAAATGGATTGTCATTCCCATACATAAAAAATCTATTACTATAATTTTTCTGTCCGGTGTACTGCTGCTTCTGCTTATTCTTTTGTTCCCGAAATTTTTCTATCCCTTTGTCTGGCTTTCTGTGTATCTGATCATTGATCCTGTAAACTACAAGCTGGGCAATCCTTCTCTTTTAGCAGACCTCAGTAAAGGTAACTGGAAAAAAGTTATATCCCTTGCCACCGGAGCGCTGCTCTGTGGTTTTTTCTGGGAAATGTGGAATTATTTTTCCTATCCGAAATGGACCTATAACACCCCTTTTGTGGACTTTGCTCATATTTTTGAAATGCCTGTTCTCGGATACATTGGCTATGTTCCTTTTTCTCTTGAACTTTATGCACTGTATCATTTTATTACAAAATCTCTGAAAAAAGAAAAGACAGAAGAATATATTAATATTAGTCAAGATAAAATATGAATAATCTCTAAAATAGTTTTTCTTCGTGTACTTCGTGACCTTCGTGGTAAATCTTTATAAAAATAAATTGTTAACGTTAAATTACAGAAAGGAAAAATCATGAAAAAATCAAACCTGGTTATTCTGATCTTATGCTTAGCAATGGTACTAAGCATATTTACATTACCGGCTAGGGCTCAGCAAAACGGAATTATTACTTCCGCCCTGCTGGAAAAGATGCGCACCTCAGACATTGATCAGGGAAGAATCAATGCCATAAGCAATAACAGTATTGATGATCTTATTGTTAATCGTTCCCATGTTGGTAAAATTGATCATTATTTCGAAGTAAAACTGGATATCAAAGGCATTACTGATCAGCAGTCAACCGGACGATGCTGGCTGTTTACCAGTCTGAATGTTATCCGGCAGAAAGTCAGAGAAAAATTCAATCTGGAAAGCTTTGAATTTTCTGAAAATTATTCCTTTTTCTGGGATCAACTGGAAAAATCCAATCTGTTTCTGGAGAACATCATTAAAACCAGAGATAAAAAAGATCTGGATGAAAAAGTCAGATGGCTGTTTAAGCATCCGGTCAGTGACGGAGGCGTATGGAATATGGCAGTCGGCGTCATAGGAAAGTATGGTCTGGTTCCCAAGAGTGTTATGCCGGAAACCTATCACAGCTCTCATACCAGAGATATGAGAAGTGTTCTGTGTAAAAAACTACGCGAAGATGGTATTCGTCTGCGCCAGATGCATGAACAGGGAAAATCAGTGGATGCATTAAGAAAAGCTAAAGAAGAGATGATGATTGATATATACAAAATTCTGGTTTACCATTTAGGTGAACCGCCTTCAGAATTTACCTGGCGCTACAAAGATAAAGATGGGAATATCAGTGAACCAAAAACCTATACTCCTCTGGAATTTTTCCTACAAACAGTTGACGTAGACTTAAAAGACTATGTAATGCTGATGAATGATCCTACCCGTGACTTTTATAAACTCTATGAAATTGAGTACTACCGGGATATGGTGGAAGGAGTGAACTGGAAATATATAAACCTGCCTAATGAGAAACTCAAAGAATTCGCCCAGAAATCACTGTTAGACGGCGAAGCTATGTACCATGCCTGTGATGTCGGCAAACAGCTGAATCGGGAGGAAGGACTGCTGAGTCTGAAAAATTATGATTACGAAGCCTTGTATGGAATAAAATTCGATATGAATAAAAAAGAACGTATCTTAGCTGCCGGAAGCGGTTCTTCCCATGGTATGGCTCTGGTAGGATTTGAGAAAAATAAGGAAGGAAACATCACCAAATGGCTGCTCGAGAACAGCTGGGGACCCAGTGCTGGTCATAAGGGATATCTGACCATGACTGATGACTGGTTCGATGAATATACTTTCCGGCTGGTCGTTCATAAAAAATATATATCTCCTGAAGTACTTGAAATTCTGGAAACCAAACCTATTCTTCTTGAGCCCTGGGATCCTATGTTTCTGCCCTTAGAGGACAAATAGGATGGAGTGGAAATAAAGGACTCTTGTACTTGAAAGAGTTTGCTTTAAGAAACCAATAACCGGATACAGGGAATATGGAGAAGGGAAAAAAGGAAAAGGGAAGGAAAAAGGAAAAAATAAAAGACAAGATTGCAAGAGTGCAAGGATGCAAGGTTGCAAAAACTTGAGAACTTTAGAATGTGAGAATGTTAGATAATTGACATACAGAAGCCAGAAAGGACCGCAGACCGCGGACGGCCGACCGAGTGACTATTTAGAACGTAAGAACTTTAGAGCTTGAGAGCTTTAGAATGTTAATTGAAAGTGACCAGAGATCAGATAACAGGAATATGGAGAAAGGGAAAAAGGAGAATGGAAGAAAAAAGATTTTATTCATATTCGATACATAAAGTCTCCCCTTGAGGGGAGATTTAGAGGGGTGTTAAAAAACATAAAAATTCTACATGAACTACAATCATTTCGGGTTGAATTAACAAAATAAAAAACTTATTCTCCTGGTTCCAAGTCTTTGACTTGGAATCCATAAAAAGAGGCTTTGCCTCTGATAAAGGGCCATATGATGAAACCACAAAGATAACCAATAACATAAAGGAAATGATGGGATAATGGAATGGATGAGAGGCTATCCGGCAAAATTAATCTTCGTAAATTTCGTGTGCTTCGGGGTAAATTAAAAGGAAATGTATTAAGAAATCAGTACTGTTAAACCACCATAAGGAAACTACATGAAAAAAACTAACGGTTCTCTGATCAGCTATTTCAGCCAGCTTGCTCAAAAAAAAGGAGGGATCAATCTGGCTCAGGGGATACCAGGTTTTGCGCCTCCCTCTCAGCTTCTGGATATACTGAATGAGCTTATCTATGAATCACCCAGGATTCACCAGTATGCTCACGGCAATGGTGATCCTGAACTAGTGGAATGCATATCACAATACTATTCACCTAATCAAAAAATTAATCCACAAAATATCCTGATAACCCAGGGTGCTACGGAAGCTGTCTCTCTGGTATTTCTCTATTTTGCTGAAAGCCGGGAAAAAAAATTTTCAGTGCTTTCCTTTGATCCTCCTTATGAAAGTTATCCTGCTCTTTGTGAACTGCATAATCTTCACTTTCATTATTTCGATTATAATGGCGACCTGACTGTTGATTTCAGTCGATTGGAAAAAATTATCCGGGAAGATGAGGTTAAATTGGTTATTGTCACTTCACCTGGTAACCCTCTGGGGAAAATCTGGACTCAAGAGGAACTCATTCAACTAGATCAACTGTCCCGAAAATATCAGTGTTATCTTTTATTCGACGGCGTATATAAAGACCTCTACTTTAATAATCCACCTTTTCTTCCCCTGGAATTAAAAAATGAACGGCTGATATACGTGGATTCCTTTTCCAAAACGCTGAGTATCACCGGATGGCGGGTCGGATATATCTTAGCCGAAAAATCTATTATGGAAAAACTGAAAGATATACATGACTTTACCGGACTGTGTGCACCGTCTGTTCTGCAAAAAGCAATTACCCGATATCTGAAAGAATACAATTTCGGAAAAGAATATACCAATGACTTACGAAATAAGTTAAAACGTTCTTTCACTCTGTTAACCAAAAAACTGAAAACCACCCCGCTTCAGATCCCTGAAATCGAAGGTGGCTATTTTCTCTGGGCCGAACTGCCTGAGTCCTGCTCTGACGGTTTCTCCTTTGCCCAGGATCTTTTTGAAAAGATAAAAGTAGCAGTGGTCCCGGGTGAAAATTTTTCACTACATAAGAAAAATTATATAAGGTTAAATTTTGCTCAAAAACCGGAAATAATTGAGGAGGCAGGGGAGAGAATTGCGGGATTTGGATTTTGAAAACAGATGGATGTACTCTTTTACAGAAAAAAATCAAAAATCATCAATCGTTTATTCTTTAATCTTCCAGATATTGATCAATTTTAACTTTTAATTCATCTGTCATATTCTGCACATTCTGCATATAAGTATTAAGATCAACAAATAAATCAACATACCACATATATTTATTTTTCAACTTTTTAGTCTCTAAATTATAAAACTCTTCCTTACCTGCATCAGCATTCGGAATAATGAACTGTTCCACTAATCTGTCCAGCCTTTTGGATTCTTCTGCAACAAATCGTACATATGAATAAAAATGAGAAAGTTCAAATAGCAGATCTATATCAAACAACTCCAATGCTCCGGATTGTAATGATGCCTCCCATACATCTGATTTATTTCCCATAACCCAGTGTATTCGCTCTGGTATCGGCATGTTACCGTCCTCATAATCCTGTATGAATGTAGTGACGGCAGAATCCAGTAACGATACAGCTCCGGGCATTGCCTCAGAAGCAACTGTAAACTCCTCTGCTAATGCTGAATAAATCTGCATTTTGCGTTCATTTACCACCCTGCTTGCTCGGTACTGCTCTA
>Ga0180433_10008978_pt1 | contig 12322 bp, 8 predicted proteins | sample SS_ome_8_FD_132980 | JGI IMG/M metagenome (GOLD analysis project Ga0180433, IMG submission 132980) | Hypersaline lake sediment archaeal communities from the Salton Sea, California, USA - SS_1_D_1 metaG | ecosystem: Environmental > Aquatic > Non-marine Saline and Alkaline > Hypersaline > Sediment... | reverse complement strand
AGCCACCTGGATACCAGCTCCATGGCCATGGGCGCCACCGAATCGGTGATGGGATTGGCCAGCGTCCCGACGTAACACTCCAGCGCGTGACAAAAGGCATCAATACCGGACAGGAGTGTCAACAGGGGGGGCATGGTGAGCGTCAGTTCCGGATCCAGAATGGCAGCCCTGGGCATGATCGCCTGGATACTCTCTTTGTTGCGCGTCTGGCTGTTGGTGATGACCCCCCACTCGTTGAGTTCGGAACCCGTGCCAGCCGTGGTGGGTACGGTGATGACGTGTGACAAGCCAGCCTCCATAGCCATCACTTTGGAAGCATCGAGGGTGGAGCCACCGCCGATGGCAAAGATGGTGTCCAGTTCGTGCGCCCGGCAAAAGGCCGCCCCCCGCCGCACCGTCTCCCAACTGGGGTTGGCTTCGATCTCGGCCCAGATTTCAACCGTTTCGTACCCAGCCTCCAGGAGCAGCCCCTGCACCCGTTGGTTGAGGGGCTGGCACCAGGCATCAGCCGCGCTGGTGATAAGCGCCCGCTGCCGGCCAGCAGCCGGCGCGGCTAGTGTGCCAATCTGACGGATGATGCCTGTGCCCACGTAGGTGCGCACTGGCCATTGAAACATGTACATGGTACCCCCTTTCCCGTGTACCTAGCTTGATATGGAGTAGCAGAACTTGTTCTGCGCCAAACGCGAAACGAGTTTCGCTACTCCGAAAGAAAATCCTACAGCACCTAGTTCGGCAAGGTCTCCCGACCACTGCCGAAATCTGCGCTACGGCTCGCCGTCAGAGAGAGAGAAACCCGGTCTCATGAGAGAACCGGGCTTTGCATTTCTCGGTATGTCAGTCTCCGTGTTTAGACTGTTTCCCGCACTTCAACCAATTCCTGTCCCTCAATCTTTTTCACTACAGCAACCACATCGTCCTTGGGCACGTTTCGCAACTTGAAAACGATATCCCAATAGCCGGGATGTTTGGGCGCAGGGACGCCGCCGCTGGCGTAAATCCCCCAACCCTGTGAGGCAATGGCACTGGTGATTTTAGCGAATTCTCCGATCTTGTCAGGCACGCGCATCGTGAAACGCACGCCAGGCACGTTTCCTCCCAGCAAATTGCTCAACTGGGCTAGCAAGTCCGTCTCGGTGATGATGCCCACCACGATGCCCTCTTCCAGAACCGGCAGGCAGCCAATCCTGTTTTGGACCATCAGTTGGGCTGCTTCTTCAAGGGTTGCATCCGGTTCAATGGTGACCAGATCCTGCTGCTTGACCATCACGTCCTTGACGGTCAGGTTAGACAGGAACCGGGTGATCTCCCACACGTTCAGGCTGGCCAATTCGGTCGGGGGGATACGCATCCTCTGTCGTGTAATCAGGCCTATCAGCCGCTTCCCTTTTTCAATGACCGGCAGGTGCCGGACTTTGGCTTCGGCCATAATGCCCTGGGCCTCGACGATGGACATGGTCGGCTCGACCATCACGGGATGTCTGGTCATATAATCTCTGACGAACATATAATTAGCCTCCTTACATTCAAGCGGTGGTGACAACGGGTTCCATCTGACGCAGATCCTCCAGCGGAATGTGACAGAAGATGCGATGCTCCTCCGTGTTATAACGCCAGGGTGGGACCTCCATCTCACAGATTTTGCCACCGTCGGGTAACATATCCCGTCTTGGACAGCGGGTGTGGAACACGCATCCGCTGGGTGGGTTCAACGCGCTGGGCACGGTGCCCTCCAGCCGGATGTGCTTCTGCTCCGCTGTGGGGTCGGGAATGGGCACGGCCGAGAGCAATGCCTCGGTGTAGGGATGATAGGGCGGGGCATAAATGGCTTCGGCCGGACCGCTTTCCACGATGTGGCCCAGGTACATCACGGCCACATAGTCGGAGAAGAAGCGCACCACGCTCAGGTCGTGGGCGATAAACATCATGGTCGTGCCGTGCTCCCGCTGAATCTCCATCAACAGGTTGAGCACCGCCGCTTGCACCGAGACGTCCAGAGCCGAGACGGGCTCGTCGCACAGCACCAGATCCGGCCGGCTGGCAAAGGCGCGGGCGATGCCCACGCGCTGCTTCTCGCCACCGCTCAACTGGCGGGGCAAACGCCGGTAGTAACTGCCATCCAGCCGCACGGCGTTGAGCAGATCCACGACCTTATCGTGTATCTGATTGGGAGGCGCCGTCTTGAAGCGGCGCAACGGGCGGCCGATCTGCTGGCCGACAGTGTACGAAGGATTCATGGTCGAATCGGGGTTCTGAAACACCATCTGCAATTCCTGGATCAGGTTCAGGTCACGCTCGGAAACAGGCTCAGAGATGTCAAAGCCCAAGAACTCTGCTTGACCGCCGGTCGGCGACTCCAGACCGACGATAGTCTTGGCCAGCGTGCTCTTGCCACAGCCCGATTCGCCCACTATACCCAGGGTCTTGCCAGCCGGAACAGATAGATTGACGTCGTCCACCGCCTTGACGTACAGCTTTTCGCCCAGGCCCACCAGGCTGAGGAGCGACTTGGATTCCTGCTCGTAGTAGGTTTTGAGATTTCTTACCTCCACGAGGGGTTTTTCCTCCACTTCGACTGACGGCGCCAATTCAGGCACCAATCCCTCCGGCGGTTGCCACGCAGCCGCCTCAATTTCCTCAGAGCAAAAACAGCGCGCCCTGTGCCCAGGTTCGATCTCCCGCAGCTTTGGCCCTTCCGTGCGGCAGCGATCGGTGGCATAGTCACAGCGGGGTGCAAAGATGCAAGCCCCCTTGGGTCTGTCTTTGGGTGCCGGCACCCGCCCTCGAATGGGATAGAGAATGCTGCTCTCTTTGGTCGAGCCCAGTTTGGGCACGCAGCGCATTAGGCCCTGCGTGTAAGGATGCAAGGGGTTTCCATAGATCACCTCAACGGGGCCGGTTTCGACCATCTCCCCGGCATACATCACGCCTACATAGTTGCACACCCGGGCGACGACGCCCAGGTCGTGGGTGATATACACAATGGCGGTGTCAAAGTCGCGCTTCAAGTCCTCAATCAGGTCCAGCACGACAGCTTCCACCGTCACGTCCAGAGCGGTGGTCGGCTCGTCCATGATAAGGAGGGCCGGGTTGTTGAGCAACGCCATGGCGATCACCACCCGCTGCTGCTGACCACCAGAGATCTGATGCGGATAGCGGTTCATCACGTTGGCCGCATCGGGCATGTAGACCCGACTCAGCATGTCAATGGACTTCTCCCACGCCTCCGCTTTGGAAATGCCCCGGTGGGTAGTCAGCACCTCGGCCAACTGATCGCCGATGGTGACAGAGGGGTTCAGGGCCTGCATCGGGTCCTGGTAGACCATCGCGATCTGGTCACCGCGCAGCTTGCGAAGCTCCGCTTGCGAGCGACCGACCAGTTCCCGGCCCTGGAACTTGATGCTGCCACCGACGATCTTGCCGTTGGCCCCTAAAAAGTCCACAATGCCAAAGGCCACGGTGGACTTGCCACAGCCCGATTCACCCACAACGCCAAAAGTGGTGGCGCGGTGGACGTCAAAGGTGACCTGGCGGACCGCCTCCACGTCGCCATAGCGCGTCTCGTACGAGATAGCTACATCTTCCAATTTCAGAACTGGACTTTGGACATGATAATCTTCTGTCATAAGCGTCCTCTTTTCTGGAGGTCTGAGGTTGAGGTTCAGGTTAAGATTAATCCTCTATCCTCTACCTCACTGATACCGCAGCGACTCTTCGCGCAGTCCGTCGGCAAAGAGGTTAAGTCCAACGACCAGGGAGGCAATGGCCACCGAAGGCCACAGCGCTGCCCAGGGGCTGCCGGACAGGATGTACTGACGTCCCTTGGCAACCATGCTACCCCAGTCCGGTGATGGCGGCGGCAGACCCAAACCCAGGAAACCCAAGGTCCCCATAGCGAAAATGGCGTAGCCGACGCGTAGCATGGCATCAATCATGATGGGGCCTCGGGCATTAGGTAGAATCTCAACGAACATGATGTACCAAGGATTCTCGCCTCTGAGTTCGGCGGCCCGGATGTAATCGCGAGTGCGGATGTCGAGGGCCAGACTGCGCACCAGACGGGCAATGCCCGGCGTGCCGACGATAGCGATGGCCAGCACTACGTTGGTCGCTGAAGCGCCTACCGCCGCAATGATAATCATGTAGAGCAAGATGACGGGAAAGGCCATCATGGCGTCCAGCAGACGCATGACTACCTCATCCACCCACCCTCCCAGATAGCCACCCATCAACCCCAGCGTGGAGCCGACGAGCAAGCCCAGGATGACGCCCCAGATCGCTGTACCGCCCGGGATCCAGAAATCCTCGCCGATGGGCAGGATCACCAGGACGACCCGAGCGCCATAGATCAGCCGCGACCAGATGTCCCGTCCCAGGTCGTCGGTGCCCAGGGGGTGTGCCCCGGATGGCCCCTCGTTCTGAGCCACATAGTCCTGCTCGGTGGGGGTATAGGGTGTCAGGAGAGGGGCAAAGATGGCCGCAAACACCCAAAACAGGACAATGATCAGGCCGACCACAGCCACCTTGGAAGCAAAGATGATGGAAATCCCCTCCCAAAGACGCCGCAATCGAGATGGACGGGGAGCCGCTTTGGGCATGGTTTGTTCACTTACTGTCATATTTCACTCCTTACGTTTCACGCTTCACGCATCACGTTTCACGCTACGCGTACCGGATACGAGGATTGAGGAACGTGTAGACAATGTCAGCCAGCAACTGGGTTCCGACAGCGACCGCTACCAGAATAATGGCGCCGCCTTCGATGGCGTTAAAGTCCTTGAACAGCGCCGATTCCAGTAGATAGCTGCCCAGACCGGGATAGCCAAAGATGACCTCCACGACGACGATGCCCCCCAGCAGCCAGTTGACGTGCAGCATAATGACCGTGATGGGAGCCATCAGAGCGTTGCGCACCGCGTGTTTAAAGACAACGCGCCAGTAGGGCAGACCCTTGAGGAAAGCGGTACGGATGTAAGGCGCTTTCATCACATCCACCATGCTGGCGCGGGTGATGCGCAACACGTAACCCAGCTCGATGAGCGTCAAGGTCAACACGGGCAAGATCAGCATATCTGGTCTCTCCCAGGGAGCCTTTTCTCCAAACACGGTGGCGCCGGGTACCAACTTTAGCCAGAAGGCAAAGATCAAGATCAAGAAGATACCGGTAGCGAACTCGGGGGTCACCGAGAACATCATGCCCCCAATAGAGAGCGCCCGGTCCAACGGCTTGCCCTCGTTAAGCCCGGCAATCAGACCCAGAACGAGGGCCAGTGGCATGACGATCACAAAGGCGATGCCAGCCAGGACCAACGAGTTGCGTAGACGTGTAAAGAGGAGATCGGCGACTGGGCGACCGGTTCGCAGCGATACGCCTGGATCGCCGCGCAACAATCCCTTCTGCAGGGGAATGTACTCGGCCGGGCCACCCGTGAAGGCCATCCAACCTGACCCAGGTATGAGTTGCCAAACGATCTTGCCGGTTCCTTTTTCCCAGCGGACGGCGTGATTCTGGGTGTCCACCCCCCAGAAGGTTCTGGCCACCCGCGCTTGGCTGGCTGCGTCGCTGCGAGCGATGGACTGGGCTGTTTCGTCGAGAAAGTCGGCCGCCCGTGCAAAAGCCCCCCTGGCAGCCTCGGTGTTGCCCGCCTCCAGGCTTTCATAGGCCTGCTTCACCTCTTCGCTCATTTCAGGGCTGGCATCCTTCAGGGTCTTCCTGATCTTCTTGAACTGATCAGGCATGATCGCCAGACGCGCTGTGTCAAGCGGGGTTTTGGCCGGATCAGACAGGTTCCGCAAGGCGGCAGCAGCCCCCTGGTAGTCTCGAGCCTGCAAAGTGTCAGCAAAGTCACCCACAGCACCAGTGAGGTCGCTGAGAGCTTCAGCCGCGCTCGATAAGGTCTCCTTCGCCGCAGGGATGTCTTCGGCTTTCAAGCTTTCCGAGGCCTCAAGAAGTTGGTTGGCCAGGGTAGGGTTGACCCCTTCAAGCTTATCGGCCGCCTTCTTGACCCGCCGACTCATAGATTGGAAATCACTCGTCTTGAGATCACCGGCCGGCGTCTCAGTCAATTCCTGGTAGACGGCTATCGCCTGGAGCAGTTCATCTTTCTTGAATAGATCATCGGCCGCTTCCTGTAAGGCATCTTTCTTGCGCGATGCCTCAGGGTCTATCATCTCTTCCAGAGCACCTTCAGGCTCGGCCAAGGCGGCCAGCAAGTCCGCTTGGGTTTGATCCTCGCCACGCAGGATTTCCAGGGTGCGATCTAGTTGCTGGAGGATGGCCTGCCGGTCGACCTCAGTAAGCTGCGTATTCTCCAGCAACTGGGCCCGATAAGCCTCGAGACGCTCCATCTCGACCGTGGGGTCTTTGACTCGCCACCGTCCGTTGTCAACCGTCTCTTCCACACTGCCATCAGGCTGGCGTCGGCGGGCAATCAAGTCCTCGCCTTCCAGCTTCCACTGGATCAGGGTCCCGTCCTCCTCTACGGCCCACCACTCTTTGAAACCATCTTCAGTAGTGATCTGTCTCACGGGCATACCCACCTTGCTGGCAGCCCGCCAGTCGGTGCCGACCAGCCAGGAAAGGTAGCGCTCGGGCATCGGCTTGTCCAGGCCGGTCTGGGCCAGGAAGGAAGCTTCTTGTTCGGGGGTGATGTGGATGCCCAGCACGTTGCGAGCTACGTTGCCCGGCGCCGCCTCGGTGATGACAAAGACGGCGATGGAGACAATGACCATGGTCAAAAGCATGAGCAACAGACGGCGTACGATGAATTTCGCCATACGGACTATTCCTTTCACCTGCGACTATGGACCGCCGACGGCCGACCGCCGCCGGACGCCGGGCGTGGGAGCCCGGCTTGCTGATGGGAGGCGGCGGTCGGCACTCTTAGTTCAGCGGTCACGCATGAAGCGAGCCTTTGTAGGAATCCTTAGGCTTCCATCCAGACTTCGTTGAAGAGCATGTAGTAGGTCGGATGCCCCGGGACGTCCTTTACGTTCTTCCCGTACACGAACCAGATGTTTCGCCAGAAGGGGATGCCGATGGAACCGCGCTCGTACTGGATCCGCTGCAGCTCGCAGAACAGCTCACGACGCTTCTCCACGTCCAGGGTGCCGTTGGCCTCGGCCAAGATCTCAGAGAACTCGTCGTCTACCCAGCGGGACTCGTTCCAGGGCACCGGGTTGCCTTCCTCATCGGCAATGTAGGCCAGGTTCAGCACCATCGTGCCCAGCGGACGGTGCGTCCAGGGGGTGATGCCCAGGTCCACCTCGGTCCACTGCTCCCAGTACTGGCTGTTGGGCATGGTGTTGAGGGTGATGTTGAAGCCGCCAGCAGCGGCGTCCTCTTTGAGCACTTCGGCGTAGGAGACGACGTCGCCCCAGCCGCTGCCAACGGCCAAGCTGACGTCCAGCCCATCGGGATAGCCGGCATCAGCCAGCAGTTGCTTGGCCTTCTCCGGGTTGTACTCGGGGATGGGCATCTCGCAGTACTCGGGATGCACTTGAGAGACATGGAAGTCCTGGCCCGGTAGGCCCTCCCCGAAGTAGGCCAGGCTAAGGATCTTTTCGTGGTTCTGGCACAGCTTGAGCGCCATGCGCACGTTCTCGTCGGTCCAGGGATCCAGGTCTACCCGCATGCGCAGCACCCGGGTCTGGGCGGTGGGAACGCCTTCTACGACAACGTTGGGGTCATCCTTTAACGCCAGGTAGACATCGGTGCCGCCAATGTCACCCAGTTCGAGCATGTCAACCTCACCAGACTGCATCGCAGCTAACCAGGCTGACACTTCCTCGCCCATGTCGATGAATTCCATGGCATCCAGGTAGGGGAGTGGCTCGCCGTCGGCACCTGTCTGCCAGTAGTCCTCCCGGCGCTTGAGAAGGACCCGCTCGCCCTCGCTGTACTCCTCCAGCGTGTAAGGGCCGGTCCCGTGGGGCGCTTTGATAAAGTCGCCTTCGAAGGTACGGTGGTTCAGGATCAGAGCGGGGTAGTGGAAGAGGTGCTCCGGCACAGCGATCTCCGCCCGATCCAGGTTCAACACTACGGTGTAGTCATCCACCTTCTCGATGTTGTCCGGGCTGAGATAGGACATCAAGCCCAGAATCGAGGAGCCCACGTCCTCGTTGAGCCACTCGCCCATAGTGAAGACGACGTCATCGGCGTTGAACTCGTCGCCATTGTTGTGCATGATCCCCTTGCGCAGGTTGAGCGTCCAGGTCAACAGGTCATCGCTGGCCTCCCAGCTCTCCAGGAGGTAGGGATGGGTGATGTTGTTACCATCGGTGTAGGTCAGGTATTCAGCGACCTGGCGCAACTGGTTGGAGGGGGCTACCCACGAAAACTGGGCCGGGTGCGTGACCTTTTGAACCCGGCTGGCCAAGCGCAGGGTGCCGCCACGGGTGGGGCCGGCCGCCGCAGGGGGCTCGGTGGGCGCAGGCACTGGCGTATCCGTCGCTGCAGGCGCCTCCGTCGCTGCGGGCGCCTCTGTCGGCGGGGGCGGTGCCTCCGTCGGCTTCGGGCCGCAGGCAGACAAAAAGGCCGTGGCGCTGCCCAGGGACATGCCCAGCAAGGTCGCATTCCGCAAGAATGCACGGCGGCTGATCCGACCCTTTCGATAGAGGTCTTTCAGCTCTGGGATGTACGCATGTACATCGTTGTTTTTCTTCTTCTTGATGATTTCCATAATTTTCACTCCTCCTTAAACTTTTTTACACTCTGGTATCGTCAGGGCAGGAAGAGTTGCAAAATCTTTAGCGAACTCCTTTTTGCCCTAACACCGCTCTGTCAAAAAGCTTCCTGTGACACCTCCTTTCTATCCATCTCTGGGACACTCAGTTTGCTCTCGTTCTGCGTGGCAGATGGTAACCGGCAGAATGATCCGAGGCAAGCTTCATTATATTAACCAACATTGTACCCTATTATACCATACCTCGGTGCAATGTTCAAACGCTTTTTCCGCCCCCCATGCGTGGAGAAGGCTTCGTGAACAAGGCTACCTATCTGCTTGAGCCAGGATTTCCTGCACCCTTTGTTTCTTATCCGGATCCAAGGGCTTGGGCTGGTGCTCTTTGATGATCTCTTTGACTCGGGCCTTGAGCCGCTGGCCCAGCGTGGTAGCTCCGGCTTCCAGCCACTGCGGCCGTCTCTTGCGATCTAAGAGACTTGGGAACCAAAAGTCGCGGAAGCGTTTCAGCGTCTGCTCGGTGTCCATAAAGTGACCACCAGGGCCAACCCTGTCCAGTTCGTCCAGCATTAGGGTATCGTCATCCACCTCGATGCCCTTCATGATGTGATCGGTCAGGGCCACCAACTCATCGGTCAGAACGATCATCTCATAAGACAGGGTCAAGCCGCTTTCCATGTAGCCCACGTCGTGGATCAGGTTGGCGCCGCTGAACTTGGCCATCAGTACGGACAGCAGGGCCTCCAAAGCCGCTTGTTCATCCATGACCTTGGCGTCGGAGCAACCAGCATAGCCCCAGGTAGGAAGGCCATACCAGCGGCCCAACTGGGCAACCGCGGCCTTGGTCAGTTGGAACTCGGGCGAGGCGTAGCAGATTTGCGCTGCCCCCATGTCCATGTGATGTAATCCGGCGCCAAAGACAAAGGGAGCGCCCCAGCGTCTCAACTGGTGCACCACCAGACCGCTGAGGATCTCTGCCAATGACATCACTAAACCGCTGGCCATCGTGATCGGTGCAGTGCCGCCCATGAGTGGGCCTGGCGAGTGGACCACCGGCAACTGGTACTCGGCCATGAGCAACAACTTGTCCACTGCCGTCTCTGACTGTTGCAGCGGCGAACTGGGTTCGGAGTAGAGCAAGATGTGCTGTTGCTCCACCAACGCTTCGTGACCGCCCGCCACGGCAGCAGCCATGTCAATGGCGCGCTGGCAACTGGCCCGGTCGTTGGTCACAAAGACGATGGGCTTTGTAGTGTGCTCCAGCATCAAGGCCATCTGAACGTCGTAGAGCAAGGCCGGGTCCACGTCAGAGGGGATGCCGTTAGACATGACGAAATGAATGTTGGGCAGGGCGTCGCACAGGTGATAGCTGTTGATGAGGTCTGTCTGGGTGAATTTACGATGCTCGCCTGTTTCCGGATCGAGAAGGTTCAGACAATCCGAACCAGTGCCAAAGTAGACTTTGGTCCCCTCCAGGAAAACCGCTGGCTCGCCATCTCGGTCGCATAGGATAATCCGGCCTGGGGTCGAGGCCACTGCGTCTTCCACCATCCGTGCCGGGAACTTGACGAGGTTGCCATCAGAAATAAACGCCCCGGCCTCTTTCAGCATCTCCACGGCCTCCTGGTGGTGGAAGCGGATACCTATGCGTCGCAATACTTCCAGAGCCGCCAAATGGATATCCTGAAGTTGCGTATCGGACAGAACGGCAAACTGGGGCGATGAGAAAGCGATGGAATTGACAGTTTTCATCCTCTTCTCCTTTAGAGCAAGACGTTGAACCTGGCTCGAATGGCCGCGTCCACTTCGGATGGCAGCCCAAGGGGCTGGTGCTCTTGCAACAGCTTCTCCACCCGGGCCATCGCCCGCGTGCGGGTATCCTGCTTGCCTGCTTCCTCCCACATGGCCCGGTTCTGACGGTCGGCCAGCGGAGGAGGAAAGAGTTCGGAGCGCATGAACCGGACCGTGTGATCGTCCATCAGGTAGTGACCGCCAGGTCCTACACGGTGGATGGCCTCCACGGCCATCGAGTCCTCCGTCACCTCGATGCCGCGCAGGACACGCATGGCCATGCCGACGATTTCATCATCTATGACGGCTTGCTCCAGCGAGGCCGCGCTCATGTTGGTGACCATGCCCAAGGCGTGATGGATATAGTTGCACCCGCCCAGGGCCGCCAGCAGCAGCGTGGCCATCTTTTCGTACCCGGCCTGGGCATCGGGCAGCTTGGCGTCAGTCATTCCACCGGAGCAGTAGATGGGCACCTGGTAAAAGTGGGCCAATTGGGCCGCGGCGGCCTGCATCATGCCAAACTCGACCGCACCGCCCAGGTAGCCCCCGGTGCGCAGGTCGGCCACGCCGGGGATGTACCCGGCCAGCACTGGCGTGCCAGGCCGCACCAGTTGGGTGAGCACGATGCCACTCAGTTGCTCGGCGTTAAGTTGCACCAGCGACCCGGCCAACGAGACCGGCGAGGTAGAACCGGCCATCGGTGCCGACGAGAGGGCCACGGGCAGCCCATGTTGGCACCACTCAATGAGGATGTCGGTCACGCTGGTGTCCAGGTGCAGCGGGCTGACCATCCAACTGGTGATGGCCGAGACGAAGGGTCGCTCCCGCAGCACCTCCGAACTGCCAGCGATCATTGTTCCCACCTCAATGACTTGGCGCGCGCCCTTCACGGACCCGACGCCGCCCATGATGTGTTTGGTGCTGTTGGCCAAGCAGGCGTAAAAGCGGTTGAGCGGCACGTCCCCCTCAGGGACGTCGGTGGGGTGCAGGGGGATGACGATAAAGTCACAATGCTCCAGGGCGTCGGCCAGCCGGGCCAGGTCGGCCAAATCCCGCAGGGTGCCAGGCCGGACGGTATCCGCACCGGGATCGAGCACCATCGTCGGCGAGCCGCCGGTGCCGGCATAGACCCGTTTGCCCTCCAGCACCACGTCCTGATCGGGATTGCGGCCAGCCAACAGCACCCTTGAGGGAACTTGCTCAAGGGCCTCCCCGACCATCGCCGGGGCGATGCACACCCGGTTGCCGTCCACCCTGGCCCCGCCCTGCCGATAGAGGGCCAGAGCCTCCTCGTTCTCCACGTGGAGGCCGGTGCGTTCAAGCACGGTCAACGACGCCTGGTGGACTTCCTCGATCTGGGATTCAGTCAAAGGCTGGTATTGCCCACCCACAGGGCCGGGCCTGGCCATTGGCTCACTCCTTGACAAAGTGTACGAATTACAGTATACTCTTACCAGATACTATCGCAATTTTTACTCACAAAGGAGGTAGTAACGATGGGTCGCCCAGCGCGCAAGTACGTGAAACGGGTGCAAACCATGCTCACCGAGCAGCAATACGAACTGCTCCAAGAGTATGCTCAAGAGATCAACAAACCCCTTAGCGTCCTCGTCCGCGAAGCGGTCGAACAATCGTTGATCATTGACCTGGAAAAACGTCGTAAGCAGAAGGCGCTGGAATGGATGTCTGCACAGGAATTGCCAGTAGACGACTGGGAAGTGATGGAACGTCAAATCGAATCCCGATGGGAGGAATGTGGGCATGAGTGATCCCATCTTTGTTGATGTCAACGTGGTGATGTACGCCGTTGGTGCAGAACATCCCTACCGTCGTCCTTGCCTGGACTCTTT
>Ga0180433_10008977_pt1 | contig 12323 bp, 9 predicted proteins | sample SS_ome_8_FD_132980 | JGI IMG/M metagenome (GOLD analysis project Ga0180433, IMG submission 132980) | Hypersaline lake sediment archaeal communities from the Salton Sea, California, USA - SS_1_D_1 metaG | ecosystem: Environmental > Aquatic > Non-marine Saline and Alkaline > Hypersaline > Sediment... | reverse complement strand
TTTAATAAAAGGGTTTGCTTCACAGAGATCTTTGATGTTTTCGTTTGCTTCAAATGCATTGGCAAGTTGCACAATAAATTCATGCAAGGAAGCTCTTGTGTCGATGGCTTCAGGATTATCCCAATGTTTTAAAGCAATATTAAGATAGTTTTGATAGTAGACAGCTTGATCATATATTCGTGCACTTAAAAGAGCAATTTCTTCCTCTTTTTTAAACCGATCGTATTCGAGCTGTTTAATTTTTTTGTCATTTGTTTCAATGCTACTATTCCCACATGTAATAGTTGGCAACAGAAGCATTGAAAGGAATATATTCCTATAATTCATATTTTTCCTTTGTATTTTTGATTAGAAAACCTGCTTTGGTGCTTCTTGATGCTACTCTCGTTAAGTCTGGGTGTAGATTCTATATGGATCCTTTCAAACACAGTTTTGATATTTTAGCTAAACCTAAACTACTCCTGAATCGGTGATTATTTATGTAGAGTATCGCATCCTATGATGTTGTCAAAAGCCCTGTGCGCATGTTGCGATGTAATACAAGTTGTGATAACTGAAAGTTATGTTGCTGTAAAAAACAAAGAAATACAAAACCAACCAGTGATACATCATTGTGTTGCTCAAGAGGCCAAAAAAGATGTTGAATAAAGAATAATTGCTATTGAATTAAAGATTTTTATTCTATAAATTCTGTCACAATTTATTTGTATGTATTAATGAGTTAATAAGACCATTAGGGTTTTGATTGTACTCGCGAACAATTATTGGCCATTGGTTTATGAGATATCGTATGGAGTCATCGGGTGTTTCTTGTTCTAGCATTCCAAGCATTAACGAAAGTGTTTTTTCTTGCGCCACAACAAATCCATGTTTATCATTATTATCATCTATTGCGACTAAGTTTTCCCCTTGTATAATAATATTCCACATCATAAAATCTCGGTGAGCTTTATCGTTATATGTGTTACTTAATTTAGTAAGGTTCTGTTCTATTGTATTTATTAATGGATAGCATCCATTAAGCATTTTGAATGTAAGAAGGTTGATTCCCGGTTGCCAATTGAGTGTTTTTCTATTGTTTCGGTAATAAATTTGTTTACGTAAAAAATCACTTTTTATCTGATAATTTGTTGATTTTATCCGATGCAGCCAATAGGTTCTTGTCAGTTCTTTTTTTTGCTTTTTTACGAGCATAATTTTGTTGTTGCCATGCTTGCAAATTATTTGGGCATTATTCTTAATGAGAAGTGATTCAATTTGATAAATAGTCTGAGGGTTTTTTGAGATTGCTGGATCTGGTATTTCTATAATGGTTATTTCTCCTAGATCCAGGAGAGATTTTATTGATTGTTGCCAGTCATTGTCAATATAGTTTAGCAAATCGAATACTAGAACAACATCAAAGTGTTCGCAAGAGGCGAGGCGATTTAATTTGGTAGAATTTAGATGGTCCCACAATAATATAAGGTTGCCAAAACTATCATAAATAGTGCACAATTCGGTAAATGTTCCCTTTGAAATTGATTTATAATTAAAATCGTTTTCGATCATAACACATGTAGATTCATATTCTTCGGCAACTTGGAACGAGAAAAAACCTTGAGAAGCCCCGAGCTCAATCAGGGTAAATGGTCGTTGATACATATTTAAGAGAGGTTTTATGCTTTGGTATACCGTTTGATAATTATTAATTTTATGTTGGCAATGATTTATGATTTCAGTATCCTGCACAGGAAGTGTTGTATTATTTTCTTGTGCGTTGAAGACACAAAAAACAATATTAATTAAAATCAGAGCAAAGGTATTTCGGAGTGTATTAGTCTTCATTAAGATTATCCTTTTTGTTGGATAGTTGAAAAATATAAAAAAGAAGTCATCATGGCAAATATTTTATGATCTTATGGGTAATACTATACCAACATGTAAATTTATAAAAGTTGTTTTTTGGGTTAATGTGGAAATATATCGAGTGTTTATATGGTTGTTTAACGATAAGGGTAGTTGATGAAAAGTGTTGTAAAATTTGAGAGATTTTCATTGAAGTTTATGTTCGGTCGGGTACTTTTCTTTTTTTTGCTGACAAATAGTTTTGTGTTTTTTGGTCGCATTGATACTAAAAAAATTGTTGGCCTCATGAATATTAAAAATCAGCCTGAAGTTGTTGAACAAGCTCTTCGGTGTCTTTCGCTTTATACAGACGGAATTGTAGTTATAAATGACGGAGCGTTTGAGAAGTCTACAGATTTCGTTCGCAACCATGCTAAAGAATTTAACGTTGAAAAAATTATTTTCAATGATAATTCAATTAGGTTTTCACCGCATCAAGATAATTGCCAATCCCTTTTGAATGCTGGGCGTAGCATTGGTGGAACACATTTTATTCTTATTAATTCAGATCAAATTATTTCATCTTTTTGTTTGAAGGACGATTGGCTTAAGCGAAAAATTTTATCATTGGAACAACATCAAGCGATTGACCTTCCAGTTGTATATGCTTGCAATGGTATTGATTATTATCAATGCGATAAATCTTGCGGGGGCAAAGTTTCAGCTCCACTAATTTTTTGTGATGATGAGTCTTGCTCATATAACTTTATTTCTTGTGAAAGGAATGAAAAAAGCTCGAGAGAAGTTTTTTCAGAAATTGTGATAAATGACAATGATTTTTGTGTTATTGATTTTACGAACGTTAATTTTGATAATGCAGAAATCGATGAAGCTTGTTCTATATGTCGTGAGCATTTGGCTGCTGGTCAAAATAAAAGTAACGTGTTGAACGATATTTGTTCTTTTAATGAAATGACCCTGCAACTCGAACCTAATTATGAAAAATGGTTTCAATTGTATTCCTCTTTTGATGTGATGCGTTACGTACAATTCGATGATTGCAAAAAAGATAATTTAATTAAGTTAATAAATTTTTATGGCATTGAGAATTTTCTACCGTTAGATATTTGGAATATAGATTTTTTACGATCTGTGTTGCAGGGATATAAAAGTAAATATTTAAACCCTTCTTTTTTGCAGGAGCAATATCAGGACATAGTTATAAACAATATTACGATAAGACAGGGTGTGCGTGATTGTAAAAATCGTTATAAAGCGCTAAAGCCTATTCTCGACCTTTATAAGCGGCCAATTTCTGTTCTTGATTTAGGGGCATCTCAAGGATATTTCTCGTTTAAAATAGCTTCTGAATATGATGCGGTATGTGTAATGGTAGAGAATGGTTATAATAATACGTGGAAGACGAACCAGCAACTTTTCGAATTGTGTAGATTAAATACGGAATTGGATAACATTATTTTTTGTCAAAAAAGGATAACGGTCGAAGAGCTCGAACAGCTTGCCCGTTGCGAACATTTTGATGTTGTTTTAGCGTTTAACATTATTCATCATTTTGGATCAAAATGGAAACGAGTGGCAGATGCAGTTTTAAGTTTGGGTGATAATATAATTATTGAAACTCCTTCGATTGATGATAAATTGTTAGGGCGATCTGAAAGAGTCCGCGGATTAAATAAATACTTGGTTTCTCACAATGGTATTATTATTTGTGAGGTTCCTCGTCATACAAATCCAAGCTCGAAGGGAAAAATGTATTGGGTGGAACAGACAAAAAATAAAGAATTGTGTTCGGGTCAGTTTATTGTATCCAGTAATTATGTTGAAAAAACCTTATCTAATGAAATAAGGCCGAATGTAGAATTTTACTGCGGGCCTGGTATTAATTTTGCGACCTTTACGATGCTTAATGGTGTATACCCTGAAAAAGATAAGCTTGAAGAGATTATAAATAAAGAATTATGTTATTGTCAGGAAAAATTGTCGTCGGACGTTATAGTTAAGGGAAATAAAGTAGCATTGCAGCCACGCGCAAGGCCTGAGGGTGTTGTTCCTAGGCATTTATGATCTTAAAATGTTCTCATAATTTTTGAATATAGAGTTTTTAATTATCACATTTATTGTCATATTTAAATGAGGTTTTTTTCATGTCTCGTAGGCTAAAGATTATTTTTGTAACAAATAACTATACGCCTTATTCGGGAGGGGTTGTCAGTTCTATACAAGCATTTGTTATCGAGCTGCAACGAAATGGGCATGAGGTTTTTGTTATTACCTTGGACTTTTTAGGAGGTAATCATACGGATCCGGAATATATTTTCCGCTTGCCATGTCCTATAAAATTTTTGTACAAAAAAAATCATATGGCTATTCCTGTTCGTTCTCGCCATAACATGAAAGAATTAATTGATAAGATTAATCCTGATATTATTCATAGTCACCACCCATTTTTGTTGGGAAAAACGGCTATGAAGATTGCCGAAAAGAATTTAATCCCTCTTGTTTTTACTCATCATTCACTGTATGAACATTGGTATCATGTTGTTCCTGCTCCAGCCTATATCACATGTCCTTTGATTAGATCGTATGTTAAAAAATACTGTAATCAGGTTGCAGGAATTATTGCTCCAAGTAGCATGGTAAAGGAGTATTTGATTGAATGTGGCGTTGATCGATCTATAGAAGTTTTACCAAGCGGATTGCAACGTATATTTGAGCCCGCATTGAAATTTAAAGAAAAAATAAAATGTGAAAACTCACCTATTCAGTTGTTGTCAGTCGGGCGATTTAGTCCTGAAAAAAATATTCCGTTTTTGTTGGATTTGATGGTTGAACTTTCTAAAAAAGAAAAAAGGAAATACGTACTTACGCTTGTTGGTTTTGGTCCTTTGTGGAAAAAGATGCAAGAATATGCATATACAAAATTGGATTTGTCGCCAAAAATTGTTCGCTTTATTCATAAACCAGCAAAAGAAAAATTGGTTTCTTTATATCATGATGCGGATTTATTTATATTTTCGTCGCAATCTGACACACAAGGATTAGTTCTTGCGGAGGCAATGGCTGGAGCAACCCCTGTTATTGCTCTTGATGGTGCTGGGCAGCGAGATATAATTGAATGCGGAAAAAATGGATATATAGTTGAAGATATGCCTGGAATGATTAAGTGTATTAAAGGTATTTCATCATGTTCCGGTCAATTAAAAAATTTATCATATAATGCATGGAAGACTTCTCGTCGTTATAAAATAACGAACGTAACTAACGGGCTCGTCGAGTTTTATAATCGTTTTGTTTAACATTAAATAAATTATTTTTTGGAGGTTCATTATGGAAATGCTATATGCTCCGTGGCGCAATGGGTATAGTGATAGTACTGATCGAACAAAACATGAAGATGCTTCTTCTTCTGAATGTGTTTTTTGTTCACAATTTTTGCAAGACAATGATAAAGAACATTTCATTTTAAGACGGTTTGATCATGTTGTTGTTTTATTAAACCGTTATCCGTACAATGCTGGACATCTTCTTATTTTGCCAACCGAACATAAAAGTTCGATTGATGATCTTTTGCCGGAAGTTCAATCTGAACTGATGTGGGCAACGGGTAAAAGCAGCACAATTTTGAAAAATATTCTTGCTGCTCAGGGTATAAATATAGGTATTAATATGGGCAAGATTGCAGGTGCGGGTATTCCCGCTCATCTTCATGTGCATGTTCTTCCTCGTTGGAATGGTGATACTAACTTTTTGCCAACATTAGGGAAAATCAAGGTAATTTCTTATGATCTTGAAGATGTTTATACAAAATTAAAAAAACCTTTTCAATTATTACAACGGTAAGCGTTACTATTTTTTTAGGCTATTGGTGTATGATTTTTAGTCAGATTGATTAGTTTTTAGGATAAGTGTATTCTAACTAAAAAGCGGTTATTATCTATCTCTTTAGGCAAAAAGGTTCATTATGAACTCAAAATTGATTCGTCAAAAATTTTTTGATTTTTTTGAAGAGCGAGGGCATAACAAGGTTGCAAGCTCTTCTTTGATTCCTACCGATGATCCTACGCTTCTTTTTACAAATGCAGGCATGAATCAATTTAAAGACATTTTTTTGGGTAAGGAGAAACGTAGTTATCAACGCGCGGTGAGCATTCAAAAATGTGTGCGGGCCGGCGGTAAGCATAATGATCTTGATAATGTCGGTTTTACGCAGCGTCATCTTACCTTCTTTGAAATGATGGGTAACTTTTCGTTTGGTGATTATTTCAAAAAAGAGGCGATTCAGTTTGCCTGGGAGTTTCTTACTAAAATCATGGAGCTTCCTGCTGAGAAGTTATATGCTTCTGTATTTAAGTCAGATGATGAATCATTTGATATTTGGAATCAGATAATTGGTTTGCCAAAAGAAAAAATTTATCGTCTAGGGGCAAAGGATAATTTCTGGCAAATGGGGGAGACTGGCCCGTGTGGTCCATGTGCAGAAATACATATTGACCGTGGTTCTGGATATGGTTGCAAAAATATAGATGAATGTGGTCCTGGTTGTGAGTGTGATCGTTTTATCGAAATTTGGAATTTGGTATTTATGCAATACGATCGGCAGCAGGATGGAACAGATAAGCCGTTAAAGAAAAAAGGCGTTGATACAGGAATGGGATTTGAACGTTTGTGCATGATCTCTCAGGGTAAAGATTCTGTTTTTGATATTGACAATTTTTTGCCTATCCGAAATCGAATTGAAGAATCAACGGGAAAGAAATTTGAAGACCAAGATAACCAACTAAAAAGCGCGTTTCATGTTATTGAAGATCATATTCGCTCAAGTACTTTTTTGATTGCTGATGGTTGCATGCCTTCAAATGAAGGTCGTGGTTATGTGTTGCGTAAAATTATTCGTCGTGCAGCGTTATTTGCTCTTAAATTAACAGATAAAGATATTTTCCCGGCTCTTTCTCGTGTGGTTATTGATGAGATGGGAGATGTTTATCCTGAGCTACGTACCCATGAAAATTTAATTGTTACAACATTGCGATCTGAGGTTCAACGATTTTCAGCTAACTTAATTCGTGGAAAACGTATTTTTGAAGAATATCTTCAATCAAAGCCTAACGAAATATCTGGTGAACAAGCATTTAAAATGTACGATACATTTGGGTTTCCCCTTGAACTTTTAACTGTTATTGCCCGTGAACAAAATGTTGACATTGATTTGAAGGGCTTTGAAGAGGAAATGCAAAAACAACAGGAACGATCAGGGAAAAAAGTTGGTATCGATGAACTTGATCAACTTGCAATATCCGCAGAGCTTTCAACTGAATTTATAGGGTACGATTCTTATCAGACGGAATCTAGCATTACAGCTTTAATTCTAGACAATCAAATGGTAGAAAATGTTAAAGAAGGTGATACTTGTTGGATTATAACGAAAGAATCTCCGTTTTTTGTAATAGGTGGAGGACAAGAACCAGACAAAGGTTGGATTACCATAGGCGGAAAGAAAACCGATGTTAATGATGTTCGCTATGTTGGAAATGGAATAGCCGTTGAAATTAAGGCTCCTGTTGATATGGCTGTTGGAGATTTAGTTTTAGAAACGGTCGATGAACAATTCCGTAAAGATATAATGCGCAATCATACGGCGACTCATTTATTGCAATCGGCGCTTATTGAATTGTTTGGTAATAATATTAAACAAGCAGGATCTTTTGTAGGATCTGATCATTTGCGATTCGACTTCAACTATCATGGAAGTTTAAGCTCCAAAGATATTAAAAAAATTGAAGATATTGTAAACAAAAAAGTACGTGAAAACATCCCTGTATGCGTTGAATATATGACGCTTGATCAAGCGAAGAAAAAAGGAGTGTTGGCGTTTTTTGGAGAAAAATATAAACCGGAACAAGTTCGGGTTGTGCAGGTTCCGGCTTTTTCTGCAGAGCTTTGTTGTGGTACACATGTTCGAGCAACCGGTGATATTGGTGTATTTAAAATAACTGAAGAAAAAGCTTTAGCAGCAGGTCAACGTCGTATTGTTGCCGTTACCGGATGTAAAGCGGTTAAACTATTTCAACATGATTTTGATGTTATAAAAGTATTAAGTAATGAATATAAAGTTCCGCGTGAATCAGTTCTGGATTCTTTTTATGTGCAAAAAGAACAAGTGCACAAACTTCAGTCAGATATAAAAAAGTTGCGTTTGTCATTACGTGAAAATCAAATGCCTTTGTGGGAATCACAAGTTTCCGAAGTGAATGGTATTCCATTTTTATTTCTGGAGTTAGAAGGAAGCTCTCATGCTGAATTAAAAGAAATCATTCAGCGCTTTCAAAAGAAAAGGCCGGGATTATATGTTTTCTTGAGCAATGATGATGGAAGCACAATATTTTTAGCGACATTGGCAAAGCGTTTTGAAAATAAATTTTCACTTAAAGATTTAGCATCATGGCTAAAAGATGAATTTGGATTGCGCGGTGGTGGCAGCACCATTATGATACAGGGTGGCGGTGAAAGCGTTGATAAAAAGGTTTCCAAAAATATTTTTGCATTTGTAAAAGAGAAATTAAAGTAAATCGAATTCTGGTTCCGCCCAAGTAGCAACATCTGTATATTTTATAAATTGAGGAATGTCTGGATGATTTTGAATTGCATCAATGATTCCTGCGCTAAAATTTAGATGTTCATGGAACCTTAATCCTCTGGGCCTCAACATTTTATTTATGTCTTGTTGGATGATATGATAGGTTGCTACATGATCTTTAACGTTTTCTAGTTTTTTGTATGTGATTTTACATCGCATACATATATATAGTGGATCAATCTTGCGGCCATGTTCATGTTTCATATGTTGCCACATGACAATATGTGCTGCTTTTTTTATATTACATTCGGGACACATAATGCATACATTTTTGTGTTTAAATAATATATGATCTTCTAAATCATTAGATTTTTGAAATGATCTTGTGCATATTTGGCATTTGTATTTTTCTGGATGTCTTTTGCAGCCATTTTTTTCTAGAAAACTGTCAATAGATCTTGGATACACAATTTCTCGTGTTTTACGTTTTCTTTTAGAGTATCGTCGTTTGGTGACTTTTTTCATTGGCATAATCGAAGAGGATATGGAGACAAGCAAAAATACAAGAAGTTTAATGTTTATTTTTTTGTTCATGGTTATTTCTTTTTAGTTGGGGGGTTAAAGAGCGTTAAAAAGAAACGACAGATAATTTATCGGACAACTCTAACTTATATAGTTGATCATTTGAAATAATTATACATTATTGTATCGATTTCTATTGGAATTCCAAGTAGGGACTTCAAAATTGGAGGCTTGTGCATCATAAATATATTTTTCTTTTATAAAATATTGGCAATTTGCATAATGTTGATTTTTAAGGTGATTGTTATTGGTTGTTTGAGTAAATAGGGCTACCTCAAGATATCCTCAAAGATGGTTGAATATCAACTTTTATAGGTTCGCTTTTTTACACCCTCTTTGATAGGTTAAATTTGGGGCAATGCAGCTCTTTTTTTATTGACAAATATGCAATTTGCGTTATTGTCTCAGTATGGTTTAATCTTTTCGAGGAATTAGAGATTTTCGTTAAATTTAAATATATAGTCTAGAGATAATTAATTTTAATTTAAATGTGAGGATATTATGATTAATAACAAAGTAAAAGCTCTATTGTGTGCATGCTCGTTTGTTACATTAGTGTCTTGTTTTAATTCTCAAGCAATGTTTTCTAGGGTTTTTCCACGAACAACAGCTTTTTGTACAGGTGTTAAAAAGGTAGTGTTTAGTAAGCCAAGCATGTTTATTGCAGGATTTGCTGCATACCCTGTGCTTCGTAGAAATTTATTTGTAAAATCTGAAGAAAGAGTAAAGTTGCAAGAGGAACGTAAAGCTATTCGCGCTCAAGATAAAGATATTTTTGCTCGTACCCAGCGGGTTTTTGGGACAGGTGTTGCAACGTTACGGAACGTGGTAGACAATAGCCGCAATATCTACAAAGGAATTAACATTCATAATTTTATGAATTGAGCACATGCTCGCAGAGTTATGAGTCCTTGTAGTAATGTTTTGAATTCAATAAAAGAACGTTTAAGTAAGATTATCTAAGTAAATAACTTCGATGTATAAATATTAAGAAAGAGGGATCGTTCAAGATCCCTCTTTCTTATGCAAAAGTTGATCCAATCATATCTACTGCTTCTTCAATAAATTCTTCGACAATATCAAGTTTTTCGGTAAAATTTGTTAAGACATAATTGCTTACATCCTCTTTTTTTTCAGGTCGATCGATTCCAAATGCGAGGCGTGCAAATTCTTTTCCAATGATAGCAATAATTGAACGCAGACCATTGTGTCCTCGAGCGCTTCCTCCAAATTTTAATTTAATTTTGCCAAGGGGTTGTTCAAGTTCATCGTGTACAACAAGAATGTTTTCGGGTTTTATTCCCTTTTTTAAAAGAAAGGGAACAACTTTTCCAGAAGTATTCATAAATGTTTGAGGTTTGATAAGTAATACCTTATGTTCATTTATCATAATTTCTGAAATTTCCATAGTGTCTTTGGTTCGCCATGTGCCTCCGTACCGGTCAGCTAATGTATCAACAATACGAAAACCGATACTATGTCTTGTTTTATAATAGTGCTGACCAGGGTTTCCAAGGCCTATTATTGCTTTAATCTGTGAAGGAAGAACGTTCATTCTATACCTTTTTGCAAAAACAGTTATTTAATCATATAAAAAGGCGGGTAAAATACCCGCCTTTTTATTTTTACTGTTGTTTGTTATGATGCTTATTTTTTTGAAGCAGTTGCGCTGAACTTTTTGTTCATGCGATCTTTTATTTTAGCTGTGTGGTCTGCTTTGTCTGCAACATAAAGCACTCTGCCCGAGTCTTTATCAATAATAGCATCAAGATTGTCTTCTTTTGCAATTTCTTCTGCAACGGCGATAATTTCTTTTGAAATACGGTCGTTTGCTTTTTGCATTGCAAGTTTATACTCTTCTTCTGCTTCTTTTGCTTTAATTTCAAGCTCACGTTGCATTCTCATAAGCTTTTTTTGTTCAGTTTCTTTTGCAGAATCAGAGAGCATAGATTCTTTTTTCTTGTATTCTGCGGCTGCAGCTTCAAGTTTTTTGTTTAATTCTTGAACTTCTTCGGCTAATTTTTTGTATGTTTCTTGTAGTTCTAAGGATATTTTTTTGCCTTCTTCGGTGTCGCGCATTAATTCTATGCTGTTTACAAAACGAATTTTCAAGTCCACGTCTTTGCCTTTATTGTTTGATTCTACTGCAAAAGTTGTTCCAACTGCTAATGATAACCCCATTAATGATGCACAGAGTATTTTGTTCATATAATTCCCTTCGATTTATGGCCATTAATATATTTCTTAAGTTTGTGCGTCATCAATTAAAAAACTTGAAATAATTTTAGCTGTTTTTCGGGTTTCCGTCAAATTGATTATCCGTGCGATTCCAGAAGCGGACGATAGCTTTGCGTAACTCTTCCAAAACTATTATGCTTGAAGATACTAGGAATACCAATGACCAGTCTTGAATGGTAAGTGGAACGGTTTTGAAAATCGCTTGCATAAATGGAAGATATACAACGGCAAATTGTAATAATAAAACTAATAGTGTTGCTGCAATGAGCCATTTATTTGTAAACCATCCCAGACTAAAAATTGAACGTTCTTCAGATCTGCAATTCCATGCATTAAACCACTGAAACATTGCCATAGTTATTAAGGTCATTGTCCGGGCGTATGTAAGATCTATTTTGTAGTATTTCATAAATACTATAATTGATCCTACCGCCATTGGAATTGCCATAAATATCATTTTAAAGAGCATGGATGAATCAATAAGACGAAGTTTTCGTTTAAGCCAGTTTTGTGCAAGAATATTGTGTTCAACCGGTTCTGTAGAAAGTGCAATATCCAGAAATCCATCTGTTACAAAATTGAGCCACAAAATTTGAGCTGCTGTAATTGGCAACGCAAAATTGTTATAAAAAATGCTAAGTATAAGTGCGAATAAAATTATAAAAACTTCTGCCATATTTGTTGCAAAGAAATAAAGAATTACGCGCCGCAATGTGTAAAAAATATGTCTTCCTTCTTCAATTCCTCTGATAATATGAACAAACGAATCATTAAGCAGAATAATGTCAGCGGCCTCTTTTGTAACATCTGTTCCTATTTGTCCCATTGCAATGCCAAGATTTGCTGCAACCATAGATGGTACATCGTTAATTCCATCTCCTGTCATTGCAACAATCAGGCCTTTTTTGTGAAATAATTTAATTATGCGTAATTTGTCTTCAGGAGATACGCGCGTATATACAGTGGTTTTATCGATATTTTTTTTAAGTTCTGCATCTGACATTTCCGAAAATTCATTTCCGTCAATGGCAATATCGCCAGGCCGTTTAATTCCAACAGTGCGAGCAACGTATAAACCGGT
>Ga0180433_10008976_pt1 | contig 12323 bp, 21 predicted proteins | sample SS_ome_8_FD_132980 | JGI IMG/M metagenome (GOLD analysis project Ga0180433, IMG submission 132980) | Hypersaline lake sediment archaeal communities from the Salton Sea, California, USA - SS_1_D_1 metaG | ecosystem: Environmental > Aquatic > Non-marine Saline and Alkaline > Hypersaline >... | reverse complement strand
GGACGCGCTGGGCATTGATGATCAACATTTCTTGCACGAGTGGCCGCAGGAGTTCGGCGAGTTCGTACAAGGCGGGAAAATCACTGTTACGATTAGCAACGGAGGATCGGAAAAATGACTGCATTCACAGACGGCCAAATTGACCAAATGATTGCGCTCGCCAAAAACGGCGCATCATTCCAGGACATAGCCGACACCATGGGCGAGCCCCGGCGCGTGATTTACAACACATTCGGCAAGCATGGCCTTAGCCTCATGGCGCTGCAATGGGGTGATGATGGCTGGCGCGGCAAGCTGCTAATCCAACTGCACCGCCAAGGGCTGCCGATTGACGCCATGGCGGCAAAGCTGAAAGCGTCGCATCGCACCGTTCGGGCGCACCTGGACGCTCGCGGGCTTCGGAGCAAGCAAACCTATGTCCGCGTGACGCCTCCGCCCAGCGCCAGCAAGAGCAAGGGCAAAGGGCGGAAACAGGACCGGGTAGCAGCAGCCATCTATAGCCCGCCGGATATCGTGCCGCCGCATGCCATGACCGTTGAACGCACGCCATGGCCGACCGGGTGCGCGCATGTCATGAACGATCCGAGCAACTGGCAAAAGGTGCATTATTGCAATCGCAAGGTGCGCAAGGGAAGCATGCTGTGCCCGGCGCACAACCCGCTTAAGCGCAAGGAGGAAGCGGCATGACTGAAAAAACATTTCTAGAGCGCGCCATCATTGCCCGACAGACTGAAGCGGAGTTTGCCGCAGAGGTTGCCGCTGCCAAGCGCGCTAACGGCAAGCGCCGGGACGCGCTGCACTACCAAGAACGCGCCAGCTATTGGGCGCGGGAGGCTCGCGAGCGGCTTTGTAGCTTGGTTCATGGTGTGGAGTTTTGAATCATGCCGCCGATCCAGCGCAACAGCTTTGACGTTCGCGACCTGCTGAGGGCGTTAGGCGTGGAGCCAATGCCGGTGATTAGCTGGCAAATAGGCGCGGCGGTGCGGGATGCCTATTTCACGCGCCACCAGCGCTTGCCAGAAAAGGAGCTTCGCACAAAGACCGCCGGGACCGGATCACATTGCTTTGCGGTGTATCCGTCCGGCTTTTGGTCTGAGGCGATGGAGATAGCGGAAACGGTAATCCTGACCAGGAAGGCGGAAGCCGCCCGGCAGTTTGAAATGTTCCCAAGCAATAAGGGATGAGCCTATGCGATTTTATGTTAAGCTGTCCGGCAATTTGGACACCGGCGAAGGCAACATAACCAAGTCTAGCGAAACAGAACTGGAAGAGTTAATAAAGGCCAGTCCGCTTATGGCTGCTGATTTTTTAAAGGATTGGCGTGGCATAATTGACAGCCTTTACTTTCAAGCGTGCGCCGAAATGCGCAAAGAATTTGAAGAAATGCGAAGAAATGCGCGCAAGCGTGGCACGGTTGAGGAGCACAATGATGACGTTTCATGACCGCGACAGCGCCTTAGACGCGCTAGAAATCGCCCGCAGCAAATACCTAGCCGAAGCTCGCCATCACGCCGCCATACTGGCTAAAGACGGCAGGGCAATCTCGGTCGATGACGTGCGCCGCGTTTGCCCGCCACCCCAAAACATCGATGGCCGGATCATGGGCGCGATATTTCGAGGGCAGGAATGGGAGCCGGTGGCGTTCTTTAACAGCGGCAGGCGCACCTGCCACAACAGGCCTATTCGGCTGTTTAAGCTCAAACAATGAGCCAGACGCTAGAACGCCCCGGCCTGGGGAAAGCCGGGGCGTTCTTGCAACGCAACGAGGAGAAGGCTATGATGTTGATGAGGTATCACGCCAGGAACTGTATAGCACTAGCGGGGACGCTATGCAAGCCCCGGCCTCACAGAAAGAGGCTCCATGAGCGATAAGCCTTACATGCCACTATGGGTGGCAGACTTCCTCGCCAAGACCATGGGCTTAGACGCCCGCGAAATCGGCGCGTATATGCTCCTGATTATGGCGCTATGGTCGCACGGCGGCACGCTTCCAAACAACCCAAAGAAGCTGCAACGCATCGCCAGATGCGGGCGGGATTGGCCGCGTGTTTGGGAAGCCATTTCGCACTTCTTTACCGTTGATGATGACACGATCTCGCAGCAGCGCGTCACGGAAGAATTGCAAAAAATGCGCACGAAACGCGAAGTTAACGCGCAAAACGGAGCGCGCGGCGGTCGCGCTAAGGCTTTGAAACAAAAGCAAGGCGACCTAGCGAACGCTACGATTTCGCCAGAGCAACCATACCCATACCCAGAATATAACACTCATACTTCGTATGAGTGTAGCGACCCGCAAAGCAAAGGGGATGATGATGCAGAGCGAAAAAGCCCGGTCGATGATGCGCCGAATAACACGCCCGGAACCGCCAAGCCAAAAGCGGGAACCGGAAAGCGAGCCATTGGGGAACGTGCTGAACCGACTGAAAAAGACATACAGCACGCGGAGCAGCGCGGCATCGACTGGCGAGCCGAATGGCCGAAATTCCGTGACTACCATATCCGCGCCGAAACCCGAACCACTTACCGCGGCTGGCGAGCGGCTTGGCGAACATGGTGTCGCAAATCGGTGGAGTTCAAATCCGCCCACGGACCCGCACGGCAAGCTGCTGGTGGTCGTGGCAGGATTACGTGGGAGGACGCCGCAGCTTTGGCGATGGCTAAACGATCCGAGGAACCGCCGCCAGTGGAAGATGACAGCTTGCCCGAATGGTTCGGGCGAGGGGATGGCCCGGACGATAGCCGCCCCACCTTCCGGCTCATATCGGGAGGTTCTGGCGGTTCATGATTTGGCAGCTATGGCGCTTGCAGAGCGGATCACTAACGCGGAACTAGGCCAGTTCCTAGCTGGATGCTACGCCACGCAGAAGGGCAACGCAGACGCGCCCGCGGAAGCCGGGATGCACGCATGGCGGATTGGACTGGACGGTTTGCCATTGTTCGCCATCCGCGCCGCGTTCACGGATTGGATACAGCGTGAGCAATGGACGCCGCAGCCTGCCGCGATCCGCGAAACTGCCGATAGGAAAGCTGTGCGGGTGAAAGGCTGGCGGGACGATTGCCGGGCGTTGCTGGCGGGAGGTTATCAGTGAGAAGCAATCGCAAGCGTAAATCAGAGTGGCTTGACGACGAATACGCCCGCAGAAAGCGCGCGGCGAAAGCGTGGGGCGTAAATGCGGGGTATTTGTTTAGCGCGCAACCGCAGACAGTAAGCGCCGCGTCACGGGCCGTTAAAACGGCCTTAAAGCGCGATACCAAGATAGCGCAATGAAGGGGGGGGCAAAGAAAAATGCGGCCAGCGTAATTTTTTTATTGACGCCATGAGGGGCGGCGCTTATATTCAAAACATAAGCAAACGGCAGCCGCCCGGCGGCGCTTCATACCGAGGCGCGGGACAGGCAGGCCAAAGGAGGCCAATATGGCTCTCACCCTTTCCGCGGCCCACGAGGCTAACAATCCCCTGAAGGCCGGTGCCCCGGCTGCCCGCGAGCAGCGGTTCGGCGAGTACAGACGCTACCGCGTCTGGCCGATCCACACCCGCTTCGATGCGGTGGAGTGGCTAGTCGCCAACGCCGCGGTGATCGATCAGGCCACGGGCTGCGCCGCGGTGATCCGGCAGGAGCCGACGCTAGAGCAGGCGGTGGCGGGCCTTTAGGCCCTTACCATTCCCAACCCAAGCAAGGAGCAAACAGATGAACAAATTTGAACCGCACATCACGCAAGAGCCGGAGCAAGTGAAGGCATATCTTGATGTCAACGGTCAATATCACGCAAATCGAGACGAAGCGCTTGAGGCCAATTTTATGGCCGATTTCAACCGCGCCGTTTTCAACCTTTGCTGTAGTGTCCCGGAATATCAGTCGCTCCCACTTCGCCATATTGGCGCTTTGGTCCGAGAGTTCATTGAAGAAAACCCCGCGCTGGTTCGCGTTCTTTTAGAGGATTATGACCTGACCGGCCTTTTGCTTAAAAGCGCTAACACCTAACCCGCGGGGCTCCGGCCCCGTAGCGCTTGGAGGATGATATGAACACGTTTACGGTTGAGTATGCGCGAAAATATCAGGCGCTGATAGGCGACGACATTGCAGAGGATTTCACGGATCGCGCAAAAGCCGAACGGCGGGCGCGGTATCTTTCGAAAACGCTTGAACATAAGCCGGTGGTGTATGTTGTGGAGCGCGATAGGCGTGCAAATGATGTCGCGCTGGCAGTTTTCGTTGATGGTCTCTTATATTTCCGGGGGACAGCATAAATGACGCCTGACCAATTCAAAGCCATTCGCGAGCGGTTCGGCTTGAAGCAATCCGAACTTGCCGAACTGCTAGGCTTCGCAGACGCGAACCAGATCCACCGCATGGAAACCGGGCGGCGTAGTATCTCGCCGCAAACGGCGCGGTTGATGCGCGTGTTGGATTGTTATTATTCCACAATCTTAGTGGTTGCGGATGATTGCGAGAGGCGGTTTTGACATGAGCGATTACGTTGTTCAAATCAAAGTTAAAAACGCTCCGATGCTTCGCGCTATGCGGGCAAGGGGGTTTGCAACGGCGGCTGAGTTGTCTAAGGCTTGTGGCGTACATCAAGGCCGCTTGGGTGAGTATTTAAATCTAAAACGCTCGCCCATGTTGCAGGACGGCATGTGGCGCGATGATTTTATGCGGATTGCTGAAGTGTTGCGGGCAATGCCAGCAGACTTGTTCCCATTGCAACACCTCAAGGCGCCGCTTCGTAAAAATACCGCCGAAACGGAAATCAGCCTTTCCGAATTGGCGGGTCCAGATGTTGCCGCCGCATGGCTTGCTTCGCCGGAAGATGAGCTGATAAACGATGATGTGCGGCGAAAACTGAAAGACGCAATGGACGCGCTTCCTGATCGTTATCGGTATGTGCTCGAATGCAGGTTTGGAATCAACGGGCCGGAAAAAACGCTTGATGAGGTCGGCGCTGACCTTAGCGTTGGGCGAGAGCGTGTAAGGCAAATGGAAGCGCGGGCATTGCGAAAAATTAAGCACCCTGCACAATCCAGCCAGATCATTGATGCGGGGTATAATCGACCCTTGCCATCCCGCCGCCCCGGCAGCCGGGGGCAAGTTAGATGAGCGCCGGACAATTCATGACGTGCTGGCATGACGCCAGCCGCGGCCTGCGGCGATGCAAGCGGCAAGTTGCGGATGTCAACGTGAACGGCTATGCTGTTGCTGGCTGCATTGCTTGCAAGACGCTGCTAGGCGAGCCGGTTGGGCCAGCAACGCCAGCGTGCGAGCCGTTTGAAAATGGGTGGCGGGAGATACCGCCGGAATATATGCCAAGGTGGTAGCGGAGATACGAATGGACCTCGTGCAGCGCCATCGTGAGAAATATCACCCGGTCGATGATGTAAGCGTGACCATTGCCCATACGGCAACGGGCAAGAAAACGCAGATCATCGCCAAGCGCTGCAAAGCCCATGCCCGGCTATGGAATAGCCTTAGCGAGCCGCGCCAAGCCGCTGCAGAGCATGTTAGCAAGTGCCACCAGATCATTCATGGCTCGCCGAACAAAGCCACAGACTTGAGCAAGCGCCTCTCCCCGCGTGGGGCAGAAATGCCGGATGAGGTCTATCACCGGCATTGGCTCGATTACTGCCAGTGGTGGAAGGATTGCGCCGCTGATGGCATCGATCCGCAACCGTGCGTCTATGTGCTGGCAGAAGGCGGGTTTATTCGTGACCTGCACAAAGGCTCTCGCGCCAGGATGAAGGCGACGGAGCAACTGCTAAAGGCGCTTGATGTGATGGCGGTGCTGAAGGGGTGGCGGTAATTGGATGCTATGCCGGATTACGGCAACAATCATTATACACCGCGCTCAATTCATGCTTGACGCACGCGGGGCCAAAGTGCTAAGGGTTGTGTGACGCTGCGAAAGTGGCGTCCGATCCTTGTAGTTGAGTTTCCCTGTTCTCCACTAGCCGCCTCCGGGCGGCTTTCTTTTTGGGTAGGTGCATCATGCCGTCACCGGGGCGGCCAACGGTCTATGATGAAAAGCGCTGTTGTGCCGTGGTGATTAAGTGCGGCAAAAATGGCCAGACGCTTGCGGAGATGGCGTCGGCTCTTGGCGTTGATCGGGCAACCGTTAATGATTGGCGCAATAAGCACCCGGCATTTTCTCGCGCCGTAAAAAGAGGGCTGGAAGAAGCGCAAGCATGGTGGGAGAGGAAGGGGCGCGAAGCCACGTTTGGAGCGGTTCCCGGCTTCAACGCCACCTCATGGATCTTCAACATGAAGAACAGGTTTGCCGATGATTGGAAAGATCGGCATGACCTTACGTCCAGCGACGGCAGTATGAGCCCAAAGCCAAGCCTGGACGTGTCGAAGCTATCGACCGAAGCGCTTAAGGAAATCGTGGCGGCAGCGGATGAAGCTGGATCAAGCGACGATTGACGCCGCAAAGCGGGAGCTATACCGCCGCTCGCTTGCCGCTTTCGTTCGCGATGCCTGGAAGGTGCTAGAGCCTGGGCAGCCATATGTGCATGGCTGGCACATCGACGCTATGTGCGAGCATCTGGAAGCGGTCACGAATGGCGACATAACCCGGCTGCTAATCAATGTTCCGCCCGGCACAATGAAAAGCATGCTGGTCGGAGTTTTCTGGCCTGCGTGGCAATGGGGGCCAAGGGGTCTGCCTAGCAATCGGATCATCAGCGCGTCGCATGAAATGGGCCTAGCTACGCGGGATGCGCGCCGCATGCGCATGCTGGTGGCGAGCGAGTGGTATCAGCGGCTTTGGCCTATAGCATTCGTAGGCGACCAAAACCAAAAGACCTATTTCGAGAATGACGCGACGGGCTGGCGTCAAGCGTGCGCGGTTGCCTCGATGACGGGGCGGCGCGGCGATGTTGTGATATGGGATGACCCGCACAGCGTCGAGGCGGCATTATCGGAAGCCCATCGTGAGACCGCCTTGCGCGTGTTTCAGGAAACGCTGCCCACGCGCCTTAACAACCCGGATCGGTCGGCAATCGTCATCATCATGCAGCGCTTGCATGAAAGCGATGTTAGCGGCCTGATCCTGGAAAACGACTACGGCTATGACCATCTATGCCTGCCGATGGAGTACGAGCCGGATCGGCATTGCCAAACGTCGATAGGGTTTAGCGACCCGCGCGAGACGGACGGAGAATTGCTCTTTCCCGAACGCTTTCCCCCGGAGGTGGTGGAGCGGGACAAGAAGATCATGGGCGCATATGCCTATGCTGGCCAGATGCAGCAACGCCCCGCGCCTCGCTCTGGCGCCTTCTTTGATTGGGAAAAGCTAAAGATTATCCGGGCCGCGCCTCAATGCGTTGAAGTGGTGCGCTTTTGGGACAAGGCTGGAACCGAGCTAGGCGGCGCATACACCGCCGGTGTCAAGATGGGCCGGACGGTCGATGGCCGCTATATCGTGATGGACGTAGTTCGCGGCCAGTGGGCGGCGGCGGAGCGGGAGGCGGTCATAAAACAGACTGCCAACATTGACGGCATGAATTGCCGCATCTGGATTGAGCAAGAGCCCGGCAGCGGCGGCAAGGAAAGCGCCGAGGCGACTATCCGCAACCTCGCAGGGTATGCCGCGAAAGCAGAGCGCGCTACCGGCGACAAAGCGGTGAGGGCAGAGCCCTATGCCGTCCAGGTTGAAGCGGGCAACGTCGAACTGGTCGAGGGGCCGTGGAACAAGGAATTTATCGATGAGCATAAATCATTCCCGGTCGGGAAATACAAAGACCAGATCGACGCGGCAGGCGGCGCGTTTAACAAAGTCGCTGCGGCGATGATGGAATTTCAGACGCTATGAGATTTCGCCTCCCCTTTGTCGGCACAGAACGAAAAGCGCACCCGGCGGGCGCATCGTACTATGTGGACATGGGCAATAGCTGGACGCGGGTTAAGGACGCCAAGCACTACCTGCAAGAAGGTTATCAGGGCAACGTAGTCGTTTATGCCGCCATCCAGGAAATCGCGATGGCGATTGCTAGCCTGACGGTGGAGGTGCATAACGACGAGGGGCTGATAGACAATCACCCCGCGCTTGAATTGCTGGATCGTCCGAACGTAACGCAGGGCTGGTCTGGTTTATGCAAGCAGTTGTTTGTCGATTATGGCATTTATGGCGAGCTTGCGCTGGTCCGCTATCCGGTGAATGGGCGTGGCGAGCCAAGCGAGCTTTGGCACCTTTGCCCGTATGATATCACGGTGGAGCCTGGACGGCGCGGCATCCCGCTGAAGTACGTTCACAAGCGGCAAAATGTGGAAATCGAGTTCCCCGTTGACCAAGTGACAGGCCGTTCGGCGCTTTTCTTTATGAAGCGCTACAACCCGGACAACTACTGGCGCGGGCAATCGCCGCTTATGGCCGCTGCGCTGGCTGGTGACTTGCATAACGTAGGCATGCAATGGAATTACCGCCTACTGCGCAACGGCGCTAGGCCGCCCGGCATCATCAAGATGCTGGCGGGCGTGTCAGGGGAAAGCATCGCCAGGGCGCGGGAATATTTCAAGCGCCAGATTCAGGGCTCTGAGAATGCGGGTGAAATTCCCATGCTTCCCGATGGCATGGAGTGGCAGGACATTGGCAAGACGCCTGCAGACATGGATTACGGCGGCTCTCTGACCAAGGCGGAAAAGTTGATTGCGCGGGCATATGGTGTGCCGCTGCCGCTGATCGATAATGACGCCGCGACCTTCAACAATATGAAGGAAGCCAAGGAGCGCTTCTACACTGACACCGTTATCCCGATGTTTCAGGAGTTCCTAGACCAGCTAGGAAACTGGCTACTGCCAGCCTATGGCGAGCGGCTGCGGTTTGCCATCGACATGGACGATATCCCGGCGCTGGATCCCGTGCGGGACCGCGCCTATCAGCGGATGAAGGTGGCGGTCGGCAGCAAGCCGATCTTGACGCAGGACGAAGCCCGGTTGGCGCTTGGATGGGATGAGCTAGGCGGCGCTGCTGCCATGCTTGATCCGGTCGATACCGTCTCAAACGCGGCAGCGAACATGCCACAAGACGAAAACGCCATCAAGGCAATGGTGGCGATGGCCTATGGCAAGGCTGATTGACGACGATCCGCAGCGGGAGCAGCGGCGGCAGGATAGGCTGATGGCGCAAATAGAGCGCCAATTTGAGCCGCGATACCGTGATGAGATTGCGCGCGCGATGCTGGCCTATGCCGAGGCATGGAAGGCAACCGGCGCAATCGACCGGCAGGCGGAGCATATTGCGGCGCTGGAAACCATCACCCGGCAGCAGGCAACGGAGGCCATCCGGGTATTCGGCAATCGGCTATTGAACGCGCCTAAAAGCGGGCCGATGCCGGAGCATCATAAGGATTTTGCGGCAACGCTGCTAAAGTTCGCCACGATGTTTATTGCCGCGGAAAGTTTTAGGCGGCGCATTTCGCAGATTGCCGAGACAACGCGCAATCAGATCATTGCCGCGGTTGAACAGGGCTTTAACGCAGGGCTGGGCCAGGATGGCACCGGCAAGCTGATCCGCGATCTGGTGCCGATCATGTCCCGCCAGCGGGCGAACCTGATCGCGCGAACGGAAACACACAACGCGGCCAACTATGGCGCGGTGCAAGCGGCTAAGGAAACTGGCCTAGCCCTGCGCAAGGAATGGATTGCCGCCATAGACGAGCGCACCCGCTTCCAGCATGCCGCGTTGAGCGGAAAGGTGGTGGGGCAAGACGAAACATGGATGGCCCCGGCCATTCGCAATGACCCGGCGTACATGATTGCCTTTCCGGGCGATCCGAACGCACCAGCGCACGGCACGATTAATTGCCGGTGTGCGATTTCATGGGTGACGGATGACTGACATGCTAGAAACCAAATTCCTGCCGGTCGATTTGAAGGCCGGGAAGATGACCGACGATGGTCGCTATCGTGAAATAGACGGCTACGGCGCGGTTTTTGGCAACGTCGATAGCTATAACGAAATCATCGAGCCCGGTGCGTTCGCTGCCAGCATCGCCGCCAAAGAGCCAAAGATGGCTTGGCAGCATGACTTGCGCGAACTTGTCGGGCGTTGGGACGAATACCGGGAAGATAACAACGGCTTGATGATGCGCGGGCGGATCGCCACCCGCACAGAGCGCGGGGCCGATGCCGTCGAGTTGCTAGAAATGGGCGCGCTCAAGGGGCTCTCCATCGGCTTTAACACGATCAAGTCGGAAATGGACCATGACAAGGGCATCCGGCGCTTGCTGGAGATTGACCTTTGGGAAGTTTCGCTTGTCAGCGTGCCAGCCAATCCACTGGCGAACGTGACCGGCTTCAAATCCATAGAGACCACGCGAGAATTTGAGGCGGCGCTGCGCAAGATGGGCTTTAGCCGATCCGACGCGAAGCAGATCGCCTCGCATGGTTTCACGGCATGGGCTAGCCAGCGGGATGCTGGCGACGATGCCGAAATGGCGGAACAGCAACGGGAGGTTGCTGCTATTGCCAATTCCCTGAAACAAGCACTGAAAGGGCTCACGAAATGAGCGACTTTGCAGAACTGAAGGGCTTGGTTGAGCAGATCAACCCGGCTCTTGTCGATCTCCGCAATGAGGTTGACAGCGTTAAGAACCGCGACCCGCTGGACGACGAGCGCTTCCGCAAGCAGTCCGAGGCGGTGGCGGAAATGGCCGAACGGCTCCAGAAGCTGACCGACCAGAGCAAGGCTCTTGAGGCCGCGCTCAATCGGGAGGACTTCGGCAAGAGCGAAAGCGAAAAAGCCGCTGACGAGGCGCGCAAGGGCTTTGACGAGTTCCTGCGCGGTAAGGGCCGGTATGAAGGCAAGATGCCGCTTGAGCTTCGCGCCATGTCCACCGACGTTCAGCCGGACGGCGGCTATTTGGTCCGCCCGGAGTTCGTGAACAAAGTCGTTTCCCGCGACTTCGAAACGAGCCCGATGCGCGCGATTGCCGATGTTATCGTCGGCTCTGCCAAGTCCATCGAAATGCTGATTGATGACGACGAGGCGGATGCCGTTCGTGTTGGCGAGGGCGCGTCCGGTGGCGAAACTGACACGCCGGAAATTGGCCTGAAAACCATCACGGCGCACAAGTACGAGGCCGCGCCAAAGGTGACCACGGAGATGCTGCAAGACGCGGCGTTTGACGTGGAAGGCTGGCTTGCTGGCAAAGTCCGCAACCGGATTGAGCGGAAGGAAAATACGGATTTTGTCACCGGCACGACGAAAATTCGTGGCTTCCTGACGTATCCGGCATGGGCAGCCGCTAGCGTTTATGAGCGCGGCAAGATTGAGCAGCGCAACCTCGGCAGCGCAACCTCGCTCAATTCGGATGGTCTGATTAAGTTGCAAGGCGACTTGCATGAAATCTACCAGCCGGGCGCGGTTTGGGCGATGCATCGGACCACGTTCGCTGCGGCGCTCGCGCTCAAGGGCGCGGATCAGTACCATTTTTCTCCGGTGCTGCTTCGCGACGGCCAGCCGACAATGACCATGCTTGGCAAGCCGGTGCGGTTCATGGCGGATATGCCGGTAGTGGCGGGCAGCGCGCTGGCGGTGGCGTATGCGGACTGGCGCACGGCTTACACGGTCTATGACCGGGTTGGCGTGATCGTGCTGCGCGATCCGTATTCCTCCCATGGCTTCGTGACCTACTACACCACGAAACGCACGGGCGGCGATGTGACCAGCTTTGACGCCATCAAGATCGGCAAGATTGCCTCCTAACGGCGGCTGACAGAAAGGATTAGCTTATGGCTAAGTACGATATGCGCAACCCGTGCGAATACGGGTTGGCGCTTTCCGCCACGTTGAGCGGTGCGACGCCCGCGGCTGGCGATTGGATCGACATGCAGGGCTTCGAGGCTCTGACGTTTGTCGTATCCACCGGGACCGTTACCGACGCCGGTGACGCGAACGGCTTTTCGTTCGAAATCCAGGAAGGCGACACTACGGCGGCGTCTGGCGCGACTGCCGTTGCGGATGCCGACCTGATCGGCCTGGAAAGCGCGCTTACCGTGACCGCTGACACGGATGACAACGTGCTTGTTGGCTCCATCGGTTATCGCGGTGAAAAGCGCTATGTGCGGGTGGTTGCCACCGGCACGACCGGCACCAATGCCGCCGTGACCGTTATCGCGGTGAAGGGCTATCGCTCCATCCAGGGTGAAGCCTCCATCGACGCGGGCACTGCCGCTACCTAAGCGGCCACTATTGGGCGGGGCTTTGGCTCCGCCCGTTTTGGAGATTTACCATGGCGCTTGTGAAAATGCTTCGCACCATGACCTATTACCCGGACGGTTACAGCCGCCGTAATTACGTGGCGGGTGAGGTTTATGACATTTCCGGCG